>Ga0126336_10000036_pt1 | contig 27067 bp, 18 predicted proteins | sample SidCmetagenome_FD_92530 | JGI IMG/M metagenome (GOLD analysis project Ga0126336, IMG submission 92530) | Coral microbial communities from El Islote,Puerto Morelos, Mexico - Siderastrea C C metagenome | ecosystem: Host-associated > Invertebrates > Cnidaria > Coral | place: El Islote,Puerto... | reverse complement strand
TTGCGGCTCGAAAAATATCCCATGCAAAGGATTCTGCTCAGTGAAACTTACATATTTAGACTCAGGGAGTCATAAACTATCATATTTGGAAGAAAAAATTTTAGTTCATAGGCATTTTAAACAAAATGCAAAATTCTTACCTCTTAATTTCTACGTTGTACAAATGCTGAACACGCAATTGAAATTCCGGTGTGAAGTTGCTCCGTTCTTCGGCGGACATGAATAATTTATACCGCTGTGACTTATCGCTCAAAACAACCTTCAGAAGCTCAGAAAACCGGCAAAAACACAGCAAACACATAACAGGTAAAGTTTTTCAAGCTTTATTTGGATTTTTAGGTATTTTTCATGGAAAACCGCCGATTAGTTTCGATTGAATCGCTTTGGTTACCTGTGATGCAAACTGGTCTGCACTGATGCGTGAATCAGTGTTTTGTGGGTTGAACGATCCTCCTTTCATTCTTTGAGCCTTTCTTGAGGCAGTTTTGGATCTTCTGGAAACTTAAAATTACTTAGTACTTTACTCTTATAGCAGCACAAAACACCATGATTTTCCGCTGAAGTCCTCACACTTCGAATTCCAGCATTTTTCCAGCTCGCCAACAGTGACGTCACTAGTGTTACTTCCGACAATTTACCGAGAACTTTCCCGACCACTCTACGATTATGAAGGCCTAAAAGTATCGTTTACGTATCCAGTTATAAAGCGTCTTCACTAAACACTCAAAGCAAACATAACCGCAAAAACAACCCCGCGTTTAACACGAATGTTTCTCTTCACCATTCCAACACTTTGCCAAAACTTTAGAACGTAAATCCACAATACAGATTTACAAGCGTATGAGCGGCAATTTTGAGAAACTTTTTCGACTGAAGTTGGCTTCAAAGGATATATTTTCCGTTAGAACTCTTAAAATGCTGAGGCTTCCGAAGAAAAAGGTCAGAGAAGCGAAATAATCCAGACGTAGTGGCCACTACGGCAAAACCTCCCGACTCAGGTAGTCAGATTTCACGCTACGGCTGGACGTAACCGACTGACATGCGCAGTGTGTCATTTTTTGAGAAATTTACTTTTGGCAGCCGTATTCAGTTAGCGCCAGCCGTAGCGATTTGCTCAAACTCCCTATTAATTTCGCTTAGTACAGCAAAACTGTTGGGATTCATGCACGCACAGGTCAGAGCTTAACTTAGAACCTTGCCTTTTCCATGTGTGGAGGTTTTTCTTTTTGTAAATACAAGTATGTTTCAATAAGAAACTACTTTTACAAGTTGCATTTCCGTTTGCATTTTACTCATGAAAACTTCTCTTATCTCATGTCTCACGACAAAACTTCTGGTATCGCTTTCAGAAAAGATGGAAAGTTTCATTTACACGCCAACCTTCCTGACACTATCACAACTTGGGTTGTCCAAGCCGTTGGCATTTCAAACCAGACAGGCCTAGGAGTGGCACGCCCGCTTTATATTCAAACATTTAAAGAGTTTTTTGTATCTCTTCATCTACCTTACTCTGTACAACGAGGCGAGCAGATATCTGTGATTGCGACTGTGTATAACTACGGAGCGCTCGACTTAAAGGTGAACAAACAATAAAATAATAAAAATAAAATTCAGAACCACCGAAAGTTAAACCCATCTTTGGTCAGTGAGAACCAAGTGCAGTCTTCTAGTAGTGAAGAACCATCACTGAAGAACTTGGCTATACGGATGGAAATTTAGGGTATGGCTCTAGACCGAGGTAGAAATTAAGGGTTTAGGCCTCATATTAAAGTATTTTGTTTGCAAACGACAAATCAGGGCCGTTTTCTTATACTGTAGGCATATTGTAGTTTATTGTCAAGCTCTTTTATGCAATTGAGTAACAATTTTTGTTTTTTGCCCACACATCGTAAACTTGCTTTTTTAACGTTCATTGCTATTCAAAATGATTTTTTTTATTCCTATATTTTGATATTTTAATAATAGAAGGGGTAAGTAAACAATTTACTGATTTACGTAACCTGTATAGCTATTAAACACTCACTAACTGCTCGTTTTGAAGGTTAAAATCAAGTTAGAGGAGAGCAAAGAATTCTGTACCAACCTAGAGGCGGGCCAAAAGACAGCCGTGTTGTTACTGACTGTAAAGAGCAATGATGCGTCTTCTGTGTCGTTTCCCATTGTCCCAATCAAACTTGGTAAAGTGTTAATCAAAGTGAGTGCAGCTGCGCAGCTCTCACAGGAAGGACTGCTGCCAGCCAGTGTCCCTATATCAAGTGATGTGGTGCAACGGAGTATCTTAGTCGTGGTAATTTTTGTTTTAATACTCTCATGTCAGTTAAGAAAAGTTAAGGAAGGAAATGCGGTGGCATAGCAACTTTCACTCCTGCTGGAAATTAAACATTCTTTAAATTAAATTTTCTTTTAGTAGTATTTCATTTCGTATCCACCTCATGCGCGCAGAATGATTTTCAAGTATTCTTAACGTTCTTTCAATATCAATAGTGGGAACTCAGCTGTTTAAGGCTTGCCTTTGTATATGATTTCATTACTTATTTACTGTTGTGGTTCCCATGTCAGAATACTGTGACCTTTTCTCCTTTATTTCCTGCCGTGGTTCTTTGGCAATTTACAGGTCTGAAGCCGTGATGTCAATCATAACTTTTCTTTCTTTTGTGCTCACAGCCAGAAGGAGTTGAACGGAGCGTAACACATTCATTTGTACTCGATCCACAAGGTTAGTACATGATATGCCTTTCTAATTTTCAAAAGTGATACCTAATTGAAAACCGCTTATTAAAAAGCCCCAATATCACTACGCATTTTCTCCTCACTGTTCTCCATATATTTCTTTTGGTAATAGTTGGGAGAATTTGCGTAAAAATCAAGACATCTTAACTTTGACGATCATTTCCTTTATTTTCATGACTAGCATGTTTGTTCACGTAATGATTTTGTAAGGAGAAGTTAGATGCTTGTCACCATTGGGTTAAGACATCACGATCTTGCACTCTGACTGTTTCCATATCGACCTATTTTGGTACGATATATTTTCCATTCCTCCTGGTCTTGTTGAAAGCAAAATGAAACAAAACCAAAAAAAAAAGCAGACGAAAAGGTTACGTTCCCAATCGAACCCGGAGACTCCTAATTATGGGCCCAGCGATAAATCAATTCTAAGTAACTTTAAGAGATTATGATCATACCGCCTTGGTAACGTTAAACATATTACATGCGTTTATCACTCAACTACTCGACGTCATTTAATTTACCAAATATTAGGGCAGGAGAACACGCAATATATGACAGTGTATTAAACTGTAGAATCCCTTAGTACACTGTATTTTTCCGGTTTCTTCGTTTTAAAGATGAGAGCTGTAGCTAAGGTAAAATAATAAATCGGAGTAATAATACCTTATTCTATGGTTTTATAGATAATACCCGCGGACATTTAACCCATTCAAGTGACACAACTCGTAAGACATCTGCGGCCTACATTTTTAAAACCATAGAATAAGGAGTATGTGTTAACTGCCAGAATCTGACAAATCAAACCAGCCACGGTTGACAGCACTGTGGGCACCAGAAAATTTAAGAGAGTAATTGAGTAAGTAAATGACGAAGGAACGAGTGTCAGTGTCAATGGGTGTCTCTCAATTAATGTATATATTATCATTATTATTACAGGAGTTTTACGCGACGAGAAACAAGACGCCATAAACTCAACCGCTCCCGCACCTGGAATAAAACACGATCGTAAGTAACACATCGCTACTAAATAAAACAATCCTTCTTCACTTAGTACCTTACAATAATGATTATCAGGAAACTTTCAAATCAATACCAGCACATTTTCATCCAGATCGGTGACGAGAGTAGAGATATAATAACAATCAACCAAACACTAAAATTTGGCAAAATTTACTTTATGGGTCCTTTTCAACAACAACAACTGACAACAACACAAAACACAAACCCGACTATTCAGGGAATATTTGAGAAAACTTGTAGCGAAATTTACAGACCATGCAATTATTTACTTACCAGGAGTTGTCCACAACGGAATGCAGATAGACAGTGTGCTTCTTAATGTCCCTTCACGTGCAATACCAGGATCACTGAAGGCTTCCATGTCACTCACGGGTATGGCAGTGTCACTACGTACAGGTCTGAGTGAAGATTACGGCAACGTTCCCATTTTTTAGGAGTAAACACTTGTTTTAGTCAATGGGAACGTTTCCCTTTTTAGGATCGAAATTGTTTCTCAAAAATACAAGCTTTCTTCTCCACCGCAGTAACTGTTTTGACACTTGTTTGCCTAATGTTCACACGTAGATACCGTTTTGTCAAAAATTCCCCAAAAAATGTTTTTGGGAACTTTCAAGCACACGTATAACTATCAAGAGCAAATGGCACAAGTTTTTCAAGCGCAAAGTATTAATCGGGCGCTTTCAAGAACATACCCTGAACTAATTTTAGGAAGCTTTTAGAGTCTCATTTTAGACAAAATAGGCTTAAACCGAGAAATGCTTTGCTTATAGTTACTTAAATAAAGATTTCATTTCGATCTATAACTAAAGACACACTGAATGGCTTAGGGGTTAAAAACAAAACGAACACGAAAACATGCCACACTGAACTCATTCACTAAAACTCACTAAAACGGCGATTCTAAGTTTAGTCGCTAAATTGGGACAGAAATTTCATTCACTTCAAATGAAGCAAACCAAAAATATAACAATATAAGGGAGATAAAATATTCCACAACTGAACAAAAAAAATAAGGAGCTTTACACTAAGACTATAAACATAAAATGACGACAGAGCGACTCTTCAGGTGTTGAATACTAAATTACGAACTAGTCAAAACAACCCAATATATGCGTCGCCGAAGAAAAACAACCTACATTGAAAAAAAACAACACAGACTCAGTCTAGAATAGCCACGATTTCCACTTTTTGAATAAAATACACTAGAATTGCTCTAAGAAAAATATTGAAAATTACGCACTAAAGTTCAGAAGGAAAGTTCAAAAGCTTAATTAAGTTAACTGAAGCCTAAATATCAGATTGCTCACTAATGAATTAAAGCACAGAAAAAGGGACAAGAAACCTTCCAAAACATGAAAGGTCATTCACATACGAAGCACTTGTTTGCCTAGGAAAGCAAACTGCATTCAATTTTCCCCTCGAGTGAAGTTACTCGCAAGCCCGCAAGCGGGAACTACACGGTAATTTCACAGCTATTTTAAACAAGTTTTTAAAACATTTCAAGAAAATTACCGTAATTTACTGAACATGAAAAGTGGCTCAATTAAACAATTTTTACCACGTAAATCCACAATCAAATCTGTAATTTACTTTACCACTGAACTGAAAGAAGGACTTGAAAATCTAAACGAAAGTCGCCGGGTTCTTTCCAGATCTCCTTAGTTAAAAAAAAAGTATGTCCTCGAACAAGGATTTCTTGCCTTCAAGCTCTCCAATATCTTCTATATGCGCCATCGAGATTGAAGTAATCCTTTTCCTTTATATGATGAACTGTTACAAGTCTTAATTCCAAAAATGTATTACAATTTTCAAGTGTACGAGGAACCAGCCGCCATATTGTTTACTTCAGCTACAGACAAAAAAGATGGCATTCCGCCTCCCCCGGTCCGGTTGTCTTGGGTCTCCCCTCACCCTCCCCCAGAGTCTGTAGGGGGCGTACGCTGAAGTCAGAACCAAAATTTTTCGGATCAACGGGTTACCAAATTTGCTTACCCATGGTGCTCCGCGAGCTCCGCTCTGAAAATTTATTTGTGACTTAACTCGCCTGTGATTGTTTTCATTTGAGCCCAGCAGTGTTCTTTGAATTTCCGAAAGACTAACCAGATACAGCAGAAACTATAAGTTTTGCAGTTATAGTTGCGCACGGATCGATATTATATGCGTGTGGAGCTATGTAAAGCTCATCCAAAACTATGCTCTTTCTAATTTAATTGTGCATAAATTTAAAATCTTTATATCACTGTCATACAAATATATGAGCAACTTGTTTAATCAGCTTTTAATTAATTTTCATCTCTTTAAGGGAATCTTATTGGTCCGGCGGTTACAAGTTTAATATCCGGTGGTTTAGAAAGCCTTCTACGCATGCCCATGGGTTGTGGTGAACAGACGATGATGTTCTTGGCTCCGAATGTGTACGTGTTGCAGTACCTGTTGAAAACAAGACAGGTTACCGCTGACATAGAGTCACGTGCCTACGCCATGATTCAATCAGGTTAAAAGACTTAGACAGCCTTTATGTAAAGAAACTGATAATCTCTTTTTTTCTAGTATTGGAATATCTTTCTCCAAACTTACAGTGCTATCTACTGTAATGTTGCCTCCTGAGAGAGGTACCCTTTTCACAACTTTTTGACAAAATACAAGGGATGTGGGAGGCTGAGTTGTCACTGCAAAAAAGCGAAAGTGGAACTAAAAGCCCCGCCGCTCGCACTTTAGATCTTAATATCGGCCAATTGACACTCCAATTATCCGCTTAATTAATTCCGCGGGTGAGAAACTAAGTCATCAGTATTTATCTATTTAAAGCGTATGCACGAAGTGCGACGAATGGTAGCGACATTGCGCGAAATACTCATGAATAGGCTCTGCAGTAAAACTTTCAGTTTCTGCATCAATAATTGCACGTGCGTTAAATCGTGTGCTACAGAGTTGCGACTTTTAAGCATTTTTAAATAAAAAACTGTCGAAGTCCGGCTTTTTTAACGTAAAACGTTAATAGGAACTGTTTAGAAGTTTTCCAACAAAACGAAACAAAAACTACAATAATACTCCTTATAGCTAACATAGAGCTTGGGAAATGCTTATAATCTTCAATCCAAAAATTTGCGAACTCTAAATTGCAACATATTGTTCTTTTCTGGACAATGAACAATAGCTGCTAGAATTTAATTTCCATAATTACCATAATCTTACTTTAAACATTCGCGTTTATTCGGTAAGCCTTCGGAAGCCCTTAAACCACCAATTTTGTGTCCAAGAATACAGCGCGGATATAGAATCTCTTGAACAGACACAACAGGCAGACAAACTAGGTGTATTGTAGGTTGTCACAACAGAAGCAATTTTTTCAAACAGGCTTTTTTACCGAAACATTGAAGGCTTCAAATTTAAACAAGGACGATTTTACTCATTTAAAAGCTTACAACTTCCAATGGAACTCGAAATCCTATAATTGGCTTCTGTTGTGACACAATAGAGGTTTTAACTGATCAATGAGTGGTAAAATCAAGAAGTGTTGTCTTCTCCACGAGGAGAAAACTTGGACATGGAGTCGCGTTTTACAAAATCTTAACTGAGGGAGCTCAAAGCATCGCAAAGAAGCGCAATCTATCAAACCAAAAACAACCTTGTTGCACTTACACCATTGCCCAAGGTCACTGTGAAGTTTCAACGGAATCGGCTCCCAAACGTTCAAGCACCCGCGGCCTTAATGTGAGAGTTGTATAGTGTGATAGTTTTGGTGAGAGTAGTTCTCAAGCCTTTAAGGAAAAACTATTATTGGTGACAGAGTTTTTGTCAATCGGAGTGAAAATCACCCTAGGGTAGCGTGACTATCGACGGGTCCACCTCCCGAGAACTTGCCCCAGACTTCTGTAGCATACAAAAGCCGCTACAAGTATCACTAGTCTCCCTGTGTGGGAAATCACACGCACTCAACTCAATGTTGCTGACAAATTACCTTCTAGAGGCTAAGCGGGTATGTACAATGTTAAAATGATTTTTAACCAGAATTTTTACATTCATTCAGGCTATCAACGGGCTCTGAATTACCGCAGGATCGACAAGTCCTTTAGCGCGTTTGGAGAATCCCGTCCTGGAAGCACGTGGTATGTTAAGGCTAAAACATACAAACAAACGAACAAACAAACAAACAAACAAACAAAGAGGAATCATACAAAAACTTGTTCACATTCCTTAACATCTTAATAGTTGACAATGAATATAAGAATGTGCTTACGCCAAACAATGAAACAAATAAAAAACAGACTACACTCAACAAATACACTTACAGTCTAGACTAGTCTAGTCTAGTCTAGCATAGCATAGCATAGCATAGTATAGTAGTGTAGTCTTGTTAGTATAGTATAGTCTTGTTGAACCATGTCGTCTTTGTTCCTGAACCTTAAGCCTTAAGTATTGGAAATTACCTGGAGTAGCCTTAAAGAGCTTAAGAAGGAAGGCCTTTGTAGTTAAAATAGTGGGCTAAATAAAGTGTTTGCCATACGTTTCCATTATACAGGCTTACCGCATTTGCAGCCAGAGTGTTCTGTGCAGCGCAAAAATTCGATGGAATTGCAATTGACGAGGCTCTTGTCTGTGAGTCAGTAAGTTGGCTTCTTGAAAACCAGCGTCAGGATGGGGCATTTCCTGAAGTCAAGGCTATTATTCATAGATCTATGATGGTGAGTTATTTGTTTTAATTATACATGGATGCTGGCTTGAAGGGAGTAAAAGAGGGGGGGGGGGGTAACTTTGATAGATGAGGGAGTATCTGAAATTTCAAGTCTAGGTTTTTTGCTATTGGTCAAAGCTGGGATCCAGTGACTTTTAATTCTTTTTTTCACATCACCTACACTTTGCGTAACTATATAAACTTTATCTCTATGTAGGGTGGTACTCATGGTGACGTGGCGATGACGGCGTTTGTTGTTGTGTCTCTTCTTGAGTGTGAATGCCATGGCCAGGTCAGTAGATGATAGTTTAATAAGTAAGGAACTATAACAGAGTATCCCATGGTTAGAGTAGTGGAGTTCTAGGGTTTAACCGATCGGACTTTCGATCCATTGAGGTCGACCGTGATTCAGTCCTGATTTCTCAAGCGTTCCATTCAGGGCAGGGCCTAGCTATTTTCTAGTTAACTACTATCTGTTTCAGGAATCAGGTTAAGCCCTGGCTGAGTTCCTGACCTCCAAGTAAGTGGTGGAGTACTTAAAAATATGCTGGAGAAGTTAGTGCGTTGGACGTGGGTCTTACTGTCGGTTGTCAAGCCCGCTGGAAGCTTTGTTCTTACGTGTTGTCACTACTGTCAGTACAAATGAGTACCGGGTAGCCGTTAGGGAAATCCAAAAACGTTCTTTAAAATAATCCAGCAAAAGACTTATTTTGTTATTTCACTCATAACTAGAATAAAAGCCAAAGGATTAAGGATGCAGTGGCTTTTATGGAAACAGAGTTGGACAGCATCAATAAAGTAAACATCCTCGCGCTTACGACCTACGCTTTAGCTCTCGCTGGCAGTAGTAAGAGCTCCACAGCAAACAAAAAACTTCTCCAGCTGCAGATCTATAACAAAGGTGAGAATTTCTTAAATTAGACAATTACTTTATCAGGATTCATGGCCCATGAATTTTCAAATTCTGTTAGCTAATTACTAATGCTGTTTGCAGTTGTAATAATCTCTTTTCCTGATAAAAGTAGGAGAACTGTGGGCATTTTGGAACATTCATTGTGTAGTTATAACATAGATACAAGAGGATTAGCCAATGAATTACGTTCTTTGGGAGTGAACGACTCACTTTTATCATCTCCTTAACGGCGGAATGAATAGACGAGAACGGAATGAAGATTTTCACGTAATTTTACTCATAAGGGCAGAATAGTTCTTTTGGGTGGGAAACGTGTCGGGCGCGGGTGTCCAATGAGAGGTAAACAGTAAAGACAATAAAAATTAACACTTGCGTTGTTCAAAATAACTGGATAATAAAAAGTCGTCTTACAACATGACTGGATACTCGATTAGTTTGTTTTCAAAGATTCTTATCTTTTAAAATTCCCTGGACTTTCTTTGACTTTTTGTTGACACACACAAAGTCGGCTATTAGGAAAGTTTAGATATAGAATTAGCTAGCTTGTAATGAATACCGAAGCTTTAACCTCAGAATTAGAATTCTGCTTCTAAAAAGGGTACAGAAGCAGCTACTTATTAAAGAGTTATTCAATCACAGACAACGCCACTCGTCATTGGGATGCTGGGAACAATGCCTTAAACGTGGAAACCTCTGCTTATGCACTGCTGGCTCAGATGGCTCTTGGACGGCTTAAGTTTGCAGGGCCGATTGTCACATGGCTCACAAGCCTAAGGGATCCTCAGGGTGGCTTTGTATCGACACAGGTTTGAATGCATTCCTTACGTTTTTATAATTGGTAGGAGAGGACTTGATTCTTCAGGTTTTGGGTGGCTAAATCATAAGTAAATTCGTCATTAAAAGTAAACGCCGATAGATTTTTTAAACCATTCTTGTTCAGGGGTATACACAGCGCCATTTAATTGCCCTTCATATTTTTTTATTAAAACTGATGTTTAGTCACTTGCACCCGTCTCATACTTTGAATCTTCCTAGGACACTTGTGTGGCGTTACAAGCCTTGTCAAAGTACAGCGAGAAGACCGTTGGTGCGAACCTTGACCTGCGCGTGTCTGTGTCCTCCGAGAAAGATGCAAGCTGGAAGAGAAAATATCACATTGACGTAAACAACGCCCTCATGCTCAGACAGGAAGAGGTATGTTTTCCATATTATCACCTGGAAGACGCTGCAGAAATTATCTAACTGTTAGGAGGGAGCACCGTGGAAAAAAACACTCCCACTAGTGTTTACGGAATTTGAAACCCAGTGTTGATGTCCTACTGTTCATTATCAACTTGTAGATGATAGGGTGATTTTGCTATCATCTTCAAGTTGATAATAAAGCCAAGGGCGACGCAATTACTGACAACAGTTTAAAGAAGTAGATCTCTGAAGAGTTTTCGTCAGACTAATTCATCCTTTTGTTATCGGCTTTGTTTAAAGAGGATGACGGCCCTCGGATTCCGGATCGAATTGGGAACTAGAAATGTTGGCTTTTGAGGAAGGAAAAAAGCCTGAGAATTCGGAGCAAAGACGAAAACGAAAAACAAGCTCAACCCACTCAAACCTGGAGAGAAAATTGTTCGGAAAACGGTTGCTTCGACTTTAAGGGCTTGATGACATCAAAGGCGTTCCAAAAGAAAAACCCTGACAACTTTCGTTAGCCACCCACGACGTCCGGGTCGTCAACGTTCTTCATTTCTTAGGGTTCTTCATTTTCGAATGAGGTGCTTTACAAACTTTTACAAATCTGACAGTTTTCAAATTAAAAATAGAAAGAAGATCTAAGTTTCTTTTGTTTCTTTAACAAAGTTCGATTCTTTATTGTTAAAACATTATTACACAACTGGTTCAACAAGAATCGCCAAAGCTCGGTGCCGAAGCTGCCTCTCATGTCCCCGAGGGATGATGGAAATCTCATCGCGACTTGTGGTGATTATGTTGGTCTCTTTACACAGGTAACACATCTTCTGGGAGGACAAATGTTTATTGACTCATCGGGAAGCGGAGTAGGACACCTACTGGTAAAATAGTTTACTCTCTACTTAACGGTTTCATACAGCTAAATCTGGACGACCAACCTCAGAGGTTGTCACCTCTGTAAAGCACATTCACTGTCAACTAACTAGCAGATACTATATGCAGTAACTAAATGCGCATTTTTCTCACGTAATAGACCAATTTTCCTAAGGGTGGTCGCTTATTCGAATCCTGTACGTAATTGCAAAAGCACGGTGGTCTAGATGTTACGAGAACCCAGACAGCCTCGATTTCAAACGATTGCAGGGCCAAATCTTCATGTTGCATTGCTGGCCTGGAGATTTTTTCCTATCAGGTGTATAAATGGTTATTTTAATGAGGCAGTTTTGTAAGGGCTGGAGAGACCTTGGAATGGTGGGAACAAGCGGACTATTTCAGGGTAATTTTGCGGGTTTTTTGGTCAAAATTAATGAGCTTAAATACAATCTTTTTTTCTGAAACAGTAGGAGATGGAGAATTCAAGATAATTTTCCAACGAAAAACCAATCATTTAAAATGTTCATAATCAAAATAACTTACTAAGAGTTTCTTCTTTAAATCTTTTCGGCTTGCCGGCTTTATTCGCGCCTCCACTTCGTCTTGTTTGACTGATTTGTTTTTTCATTGGTACGCTATAGCTTGTGGCTTCTTTTTTTCGCTAGATTGAAGTTCGCCACAATGTCCCATCTTCAAAGAACGAAACCTGTCACTTTGTGGTAAAGATTGAAGTCCGAGAAGAAATGAAACAAGACAATGTAGATGGGATGTCAATCATGGGTCGTTCAAGGGAGAGAAGGGATGACGATAAGCGAGAGAGAAAAGCCAAGAAATGTCGAAAGAACAAGAAAGGAAAACCCTGCAAAAGAAAGAAGAAGAAAAAGTATCACAAAAAGCCAAACACGGAGGCAAAGAGTCCAGACGCGTTACAACTCAAAATATGTGCACGGTTAGAGTTATTGCATTTTTTTTCACTCTTGTAAACTCCAATGACAGATACTTAGCGCGGTGGATATCTCTCGTTACGCTTTTCCGACAATAGCCCGTACTTGAACAAAGTCTCCGTTTTTGGAAATATTGAACGTTTAATCCTCGGGCGCCCATAAGGTTTTTCATGAATTTTTCCAAGACGAATTATTATCTAGACCTGCCGTTTTCAGTAGCTGTGCGCATATTGGCAAGTGGTCAAACCATTTTTTGAAGAAAAATGCGTGATTTTTACCCTTTTTGAGGCAGATGCAAAAAATGTCCAGAAAACAAAAACAGCAAAATGTTAAATATTCTACATGTCAAGCATCAGAAAATTCCATTTTTAATGCTTTTTGACGATTTCTTTTCACAGGTATCTAAAGCAAGGGAAAACAGGCATGACAATAATGGAAGTTGGCATTTTCTCTGGGTTTACTCCAGACAAGGATTCATTGTTTGAGGTAGATGCATTATCTGCTTTTTGCCATCTGCTACTAGTTAGGCGTCTAACGTTTTATCCTGGAAATGTGCTGATTGTGCCCTTTGTGCTACTGAATTACTTCCAAATTACGAGATGACTCACAAATCAGGTCGTTAACTATATAAAAATACTTCAAGCTGTGGATACACCATTATAATTACTTGACTCTATAGATGATTTCGGTCCAGGTTAGCTATTCTAAGGCTACTTTTCACTCCTTCATTGTGTCTCTTTACTCGAGGAAATATCAGACTAATTTGTGTTTACTTTCTTTGCTAATTTTTACAGTTGATGGAAAACGTGCGGCCAACTGTGGACCGATTTGAAGTTTCTGACAGATCTGTCATACTTTATGTCAGCGAGGTAAAGTAACACTTTTTAGCTATTCAGCTAACATTGCTTGCCCTTGGTTATTTTTTTCAACGGAGCACAGACAACTTGTTTGAAGATAACTACAAGAAATTCATTTATCTTATCTGACACTTGATACTCTTTCAGCCAATGGTTGACTCGAGGTACAACTAACAGTGTACTATTTTGCAAAAGAAAACCTCTACAACTTTGAAATAAAGCGTGCTCTCGTATATTCATACTTATTTCAGAGATGAAGGCCACCGCTGGTGGTTCCTTTTTGAACACAAAATTCTGATTCCTGGGGCCCGTTTCTCGCAAGCCCTGAATCGTTTTTTTAGATCGATTTCGCGTCTATATTTCACACTGTATCTTATACATAAAGAATTTTCTCAGCATTAAAAACTTTGCTATCAGTTAAACATTTCTTATCCTAAAGACAAGGTAAAATAACAGCTTTGTAGAATGATTGCTTCATACTTTAACGAATTGCTTTTCGGGGCTTCGAGAAACTCGCCTCAGTGAACCCGAAAGAGTGATGAGTTTTATTCACGGATGCCATAAAAATTACACAGCACTATCCCTCCTACCCCTCCTCCACCTCTTTAATTCATACTCCTAAATGTCTCGCTGTAACCGTAAAGTAAAATTGTAAAATATTCAGAAGATGAAAGGCAATTAATGAGAACCATAAATAAAGTAAGGGGATGCTAAAACGATAATATACTTCAACACATTAGTTAGTTAGTATATATAAATATATTTGTTTCATTGTTTATTTGGTCATAGATTTCTAATGCGAAGGAGTTTTGTGCCAAATTTATGGTGAACCGAATGTATGACGTTGGAACGGTCCAGCCAGTCCCTGTGAAAGTTTACGACTACTACAAGCCAGGTATAAGCTTTTTTCCGATATTAACAGACAATAAATGTTTAATTTGTAGTCGTTAGTGAATCTGTTGCGCTTTTTTGTATCTCGGAACAGAGGACTCCTGCACAGAGTTCTATTCACCAAATCCCAGAAGCGCGCTTCTAGCAGGCATATGCAAGGAGGGTTACTGCAGGTGCTCACAAGGTATCTACCAACGAAATGTTCTAATGAAGCTTAATTAATGGTTTGTTTTTGTTTGTTTGTTTGTTTGTTTCTTATGCTGTTGTTGTTGTTGTTCTTATAAGCTGATTTTCGTCCCGATTTAAACAAAATTCTACTTTCGGCAAACGGTTTAATCCGTATCCACTTCGTTCTATGTGTATCCAAGCTTTCGGCTTTCTAGTTACCTCTGTTAGCAGGAAGGCCGTTTGCCCTAACGTATCCCTTGCTAGAGGAAATTGAAAATCCTTCATCACTGTCCGATAAGATTAAGGGGCGTAATCAGCAGTGCTGTGGTTTAGCCTGTTCACTTTCATTTATTAGTTAGAGGGAATTCGCAAGACTATGGAAGGCCCGTTAGCTGTGTCCTTTGGGTCTTAATAGACCTTAATATGCTGACGTCTGATCTCATTCTCGGTTGACATTTTAGAGCGCAGCTGAAAAATATGGAATGTATTTTCCATAGAAGAATTATCATTACTATACTGACCAGGTTGTATGTAAAATATCATGACCGTTAAGTTCATGTAAAGTCTTAGCCAAGGCTGTTGTTTTTCTAGTTAGAAAAGACCTCCTCTTTATTTGTCTTTATTTCCATGTAGACGATTGTCCCTCCTGTGTTGATCGGTCATTCAAGCTTCATGAACTGGTGAAAAAAGCATGCCACGAGTTTGACTTTGGTAAGAAAAAAAACCGCGATGAATAATGACTTTCCAGCAAGGTTCATCCAGGGACTTGTGTCGCCTTGCTGTTTCCTTGATCCCTGTGTAAAAAATAATCTGCTATTAATTTAGTCTTAAAGTGCTGCTATGATCAAAAATATGAATTTTTTTGTTCTCTCCGTCTTTAGAAAACTGTATAAGCCGTATTACTCACCGTGTAAAGTTTTAAGTCGAAATTCGTACGGGAAGTCCGATTATTTTAACTGTAATTTTCGAATTCGACTTGCCGCCATTACTCAATTCAAAAATGACTGGGACGAGTTGGGCCGAGCTAGATAGATAGATGGATAGATAAACTTGTTGCCAACCGAGTTGGCCCAAAGAGGAAGTGACGTAGAAGTCTCAACACAACAAAACTGACGTGGTTACTTTCTTATGCATTCGGAGAGGTGTGAGGGTTCGCAAGATTCATTTCTTCGATTTTGAGCTGCAGTATGCATGGTCGGCGCTCTGTTGTTAAAGATTGCGACAAAGAAAGCATCGATGAAGAAATTTCCATTCACAGTTCACCGACTTAAGAGGGTACATTTTATTTTAAGCGGGAAAGCTCCATTTGCGTGCACTGGAAGGACTTCAGTGCTGTTGGACACTGTTTGCTCTGTGCATTTTACGGCTGAACGTTTTACTCAAGCACTTTATGGGAAAGGTACAAGGAAATATTTAAAACCAGGATCAGTTTCAGCCATTACGAAGAAAAACACCAGCAATCATATCTGAGCGGGATAGTCGAATGGTGGGCAATTATTAATTTGCCGTTTGTGCTAACATCACATGTACGGTAAGATACACCTTTCCTCACATACCTAAGAGATACTTCGCTCGGTTGTCTTGTGCATATACATGTATAAGTCCCAACAGATAGTTTCTGTGTTGCCGCCAAGCCGGCTCCGCAATACGCAGAACATTGACGTGTATTCCGCGTACTATAAACTTTCCCCACTTAAACTTCCGCTAAAAGAATATTATTTGAAGTTCCTATAAACTAGTCGACCATAACAGAACATCACAGTGTATTCTTCGTTCTACAAACGAAAATATTACGCGAAATTTCTTTGAATTACTCGGCCACATATAACGTGAAAATATAAACAACCGAGCTTAATCGACCATAACAAACCTTACTGTGTATTGCTTGTTCTTTTTACTGCGTAGCCAGCTCCTAACATCCCTCGTATATTTCAATCTCTCTCCCGAGTTCCACGTAGCCAGCTCCTTATGTATCTTTTAGGGCGAAGCGAGCTCCCAAAGTCTTTTAGCTATAATTTTTTGAGCCTTTCACCGCGTTCGGGGTAGCCACTTCTCTCAGTAACGCTTTCGATGCGACGGCGTATTCCCCAGTTTATACCTAGACTTCTGATGGTAAATTAGAGTTTGTCTCTGTTAATTCGCATTTGCTTGTTTACTAGGTAGTATGATTACCGTGGTCGCACAATTACACGGGCGATTCGCGACATCACTTCGTTTACGTGAATTTATTTTTCTCGACCTTTTGTCTTGTATATAAAATTCTGAATGTATGTTAGGCTCAGGGCTCTCTATATTTATTCGAAAAACTTTCACGTAGGGTTACGTAGACTTTCCTTTTAGAAGGGAGAGCTTATTATTATAGGATTTATTATTCTAAGGTCTAAAATCTTTCTAACTACAATTCAGGATACTGGAACAAATTTGTGAATATAACAACAACAGTCAACCCGTATCGACAAGTAAAAAAAGCAAGAGTACGAAACAGCTGACGGACCGGCCAACACGACAGACATGTGAAACAGTTAAATATGTTGTATTATCGGAAGGATTTCAGTGTTTGTGATTTGGGATAATTGGGATATTTGTTCGGCTTCTTGATCCATTCTTCCATTGTGAGACGGCTTCCTCTTCGGTAGCGAAAGGCTCTAAACTGTCATCGACACGACTTCTGCGAGTTCGCCGACTTCGCCAAAAAACCTTTGTTTTAAATCGTTCTCAAAAGAACTGGACGACAAATTCGACAGTGCGATGTTTGGCTCTCTATTTTCAACTCTTCATTATACTCTTCTCCGGCCTTTGTTGTGGCGATGGTTGAGACTTCTACGTCACGAGCAAAATTCACGTGCTTAGAGATAAGACCGCTTCCATGAAATTCGCGGGCTTCTTTTCGTGAACTGAGTGACGGCGGACGGATTTAACGTGGTTTTCGGACATATGTTCCTGGGCTGTGTAAGCATATATCGATCTAATTTATCGCGGTTAATATAATATGGCATCTATTGAATAGTTTGAAGTTTAGAAAAGTTGAAAACAAAACAAGAAAATTTTTATCGTAGTAGCACTTTAAGCTTGCGGACAAGCTCTTTGCTTAAGGGAATAGAGCACCAAAAGAATTGGCAAGCGGAGCGAGCACAGGCTAATTAGTGTTTGGAAAGTCAGAAAAAAATCCCGAATTAACCACTTGCAGTGGAAAAATGCCTCCAGTCGAATCACTGACAAGTCGTCCAAGAGTTCTTCTTCGCTCTTGAAATGTCTCGGGGAACAGGCCATATTAAAAATTTCGATTCTATAATTTTTAATCAAGCATCATGCTGATTTGAAGACGTTCTTCTCTCGTGGAAACTTTAAGGATGATTTCATCAAGTAACAAAACCGGTAAATTTTAACCATCGGACGTACAAGCAAAGTCGCCACCGTGACACAGGGGGGGGGGCCTCCTTGGATTTTCGTTATGTTACAGCATTTCGAAAAGATTGTAACTTAAATAGAAAGCCTGTGACGTGCTCTACAAGATGAGGTACATATTATAGGTTGCCGCGCTGCTGAGGGCCTGTGACGTCATCCAAGATGGCCGCCATTTTGGGCGCCATCGTGGATTTTACCAAAAATTAGAAATTGTCAAAAACCGTTAAAATTGGAAATTTGTAATGCTGGACATGTAGAATATGACATAATTATACATTTTGCTGCTTTTTGTTGGTTTTTTTTTTGCATTTTTTCACCTAAAAAGGGTAAAAACACGCATTTTTCTTCAAAAATGGCTTGACCACCTGCTACTTATGACGTCATATCTCGTAACCATTGAAACCGATTCTCACCAATCTTGTATCAAAATGTGTCTAAGGGATATGCGCTCAGCTACTGAAAACGGCAGGTCTATATATTAATTCGTCTTGGAAAAAAAATTAGGAAAACCTGAGAGGGGGTGGCATCCACCACCTCCTCCTCCCCTCCTTGTACGCCCGAACGTTAGTTGATAAATTTGCAACGCCCTTGTGGAGTTTTGTAGCAGATACGAAATATTACTTACAAATAAACTTTAACATAAAGTATTTTTCTCATTTTGATGAACTTTTTTTTCAGCTGTTATAGGCGAAGTGATTCTAGTCGATGAACGTGATTTTCGAAAACAGTCCTGGGTCACCTATGAAATAAAACTAAAGGAGATAATCAAGAAAAGAAAAACTGATTTCAAAGAAGGGGACTTCATGGAGTTCAAGAAGCGATCCGGGTGCACTTGCCCAGAGCTGGAAGAGAGAAAAGAGTACCTCATCATGGGACACGAAGAGGGGCCTTTTTTTGTGTTCGACGAGAAGTCTTTTGTTATTCCCTGGGTGAAGAAGCGCAAAAACTTAAAATTAGATGACCTACGAGCCCGAATAGGCATGGATCCGAGGTGTTCCATTTAGATCTTGCATAGTTATAAATAAAAAAAGGGATAGTCCCGGTTTTTAAGCAACTAGAATTTGAATAGAAAGCTCAGGGACCAAAGTTCCTGTTAGGATGTATCCCTGCATTACAAAGGCATCGAATAGCTCGTTTTCAGAGCTCTTGGTTGTACATGTACATGTGGTTGAAGAGCCTTATTCAACCCAGGCAGTCGAATGAAATTGTGATTAAATTAGATATTTCTTTAGCAAAATGTCATTTTGATCTTTCAAAGCTTTTTCAGGGAATGAAAACGATGCGGCGTGGCTCTGTTGGTGGGATTTCAAAACATGCGCGAAATATGCTAACACAGTGTTTACAGTTCAGGCACAGGTTTCGAAAAACTGATCTTTTAAGCTTTGAAACTTGAGACAAAAAACCTATAGAATTTGATGCTCGCGTATCCATGGAAATTCACCGAGGAAGCTTAATGCCTCACAAAAACCATTGTGTTACACATAATTTGACATCTACCGTGGTAAAAACCTCTTAACGGCAGTTAAGACCGCCCGGTGTAACTACAGCAAATGTCACGTCAACTTCTCCTTTTTAAACAAAACTCCTTGTGTGTTAAACCCTACTTACGCGAATAATAACGTGCAACCATCTGCTCCTGGCGCAGGAAAATCCGCACAGTTAACTAAACATTCTAAATCGAATCAGCTGTTTTTTCGCCCTTAATCGTGTACGGGTTACCTCACTGTCAATTTGTCTCGACGCACTTCGATATTAATGTGACGTGTGTCAGAAGCCTGTCAATTTGCAAACGAAGTGTTCCGGTCTTTGGTTTTAATGGGTGGTAAATTGGGATAACACTGAAAGAACGTTTGTAAACAGCAAACGCCTTTATTCGTCTTATGCCCCGGCTTATACTGTATGAGCTTCAAGAAGCATAACCAGACGAACTAAACTTGGTTTGGTTTCCAAGGTTGGTTTCCCAGAAGGATACACTATGCATCTCTAGTATACTGAACGGTTAATGGAAGAAGTGCTTAGCGGCTTTCTGAGGGCGTAGGCAGGTTTTCTCATTCGGTAGGCGCCATAGCTTCACTTTAGGACCAATGGCCATTGAAAGCCTATTATTTTATGCAGCGGTCAATCACTGAACAAATCCACAAAACTTGACTCATACTGGTTTTTCGTGAGAGAGCTGATCATGTCTGATCTTGGCCTAAACCAATCATCTCGCCGTTTATCGACCCACCATGTTGCAAGCACACGACCTGAACAGAAATTTAATGATACGTGTTCGTCTTCCCTATACAAAGTTTCTTTGCTTTATTATTGAGTATAATTTCGGTATATTTACGTCACGTAAACAAGGTGAACACAAAACAATAATTGAACGTTTTGACTTTTTTTAGTTAAAAAAAACTAAACCTTAAATTAAGTTTTAAAAGTCTGTTTCAAGAACAGGCCTGCACATGGATATTCGTATCCGAAAAGCCAACTAATAACTACACATTAGAAAAGTTGATAGAGCTGACACACTAAGAAGCTTAAACTTTTTTCAAAATAGAACATAATCACGGCTAGAGTGCGTCTTACACTGTCTTTCACCTTCTGAAAGTGTTAAGGAATAGTTACGTCTGATTTCTAATGAAGTAAGCCACAAAGGAAACAAGGCTTATCATCGAATCATCTAGAGATGATTTGATTCATCGCTATTACTAATCAAATAGGCAACTTAGTTTCTGCAAATCAGTTAGGAATTAATAGAAAAAAGGGATGTCAATTTAAGTTCTGCAGTTGGATCTTCAATTTCTGAATTTTTTTTTTGGAACAAGCATTTCTTGTTTTAAAACTCAGCTCACGAACAATAATTACGTCTAATTTGTTTCTGTTTGAAGTCACCTTCCCCAGGTTCAATGCTGTGACACACGTTTCCCATATATGTAACGTCAACATGTTTTCCTTTCTGTTTCCGGATGACTAACCGCACTTTCACGCTGCATTCTGGTTGCTTGCATTCCGCGCCTCCTCTGAAGAACACCGCTGAATGGATTTTGCGGGAGTTTTCTGATCTCACATGATTGTTCTTGAAGCGCAGACTGCACCATGGGTTTCTTTCTTTGAGCTTGCTGAGAAAGATTAGAGTCCAGTCCTCGCTCAACAATCGGCCTCCGCTTGGAAATGTGTTAATGTGTATTCTTCCCAAATCTTCTTTGGTTAACTTGAATTTTGCGGTCTTTCCATCGATGATCACCCGGAAATATGATTCTTTTTCTTCGTTGGTTAAGTCAGAATTTTTGGATGATGAATCAGCCTCAACCTTGTCTCCCTAGAAGAGACCAAAATGGAGATCAGTGTCAAAGACGGCGGAGAAACTGCGACGGCTGGAAAGCCAGATTTGTTTCAGCGAGGTTTACAGAGGGCATCGCATCCCAACAAGGAAAATTGACGTATTGTCTCGTTCCTGAAGGAACCTTGCAAAAAATGAAAACTTTTCCAAAGCACGTGCACAGCTTTGTGGAAAAGATTGACCATCACGGTTTAGCCAATGCACCCCTGTTGTCTGAATGAGTCCAAAAACAGCTAATCGCAAGGCTGGCACTACGACACAAGGGCAGATATTGGCCGGTATTGCAACAGTGTTACTACCTATTCGTCTATGGGACTAACAAATCTAGCCTTGTCGTTAGTGCAGTCGTACAATCAGCTTTGTATAACTTACTCTTCAAGTGACTTCTGGCAACAACGAGTATCGGCCCCAAAAGTAAAAAAAATGCATTTGTTTTTGCATTGTGTTGTCCTATGCATTCAAAAGTTTTGTAATGTTTTAGCGCCACGTTTCACCACAGTTCACGGACAAACTACTCTCCTACGCAGAAAAAGGCTAAATAACATGGCAGGATTAAACACTTCAGGATATCAAACCTTGAAAAACAGTGAGCTATGCTACGGTATTGAGGTTTTTTTTAATTAACATGAGGAAATGTTGCATGACAACTGGATCAAGCCTTAACCCTATTCTACCTGGGCTTTTTTTGAGTTTCTGAGCCAAGTTATGATGACTAGGAGCTTTCAATAGTAACAAAATGGTAGTTAGGAGTCTCCCCCTAAAGTCTAACTGCGATATGCTCGTTCATCAGTGTGTTATTTCAATTGCACATGACGTCTCTGTGCTGTTTATTTACACTTATAACCTTAGCTTATCTTTGATCTCTTCTCTTTCATTAGATCCAGGTCGAAAATGAAGAGGCAAAGCTTATTCTTACTGGCCGTTTAATAGAGGTGTATCACTAGCTGCGGTAAAGGTTTTGTTTACAATATCGTACTATCAGAATTTCCGAGACTCCTGCGACATTAGAGGCCGCTGAAAAGGCAATATCATGCAGAGTTTATACTGTTTTTTTTTTAAGTCACAATCTGGTAATTCATCTGTAAGGATATTGTTGACCACCAACTGGACGCTTTATTGTGGGTTTTCAAATCAAGGATGATCTACCATCAATGTTTACTAATTTTATAGAAGACAAAAGAGAAGTACTTGGAAACATTCCAAAGTCAAAACCTCTTATTACTAAATTTGTGTGCATTTTAGCAGAACTGATGTCCATTAATGGCTAGCTTTTTAAAGTCATACTAAAAATAAATGATGGTGTCCCTCTAACAGGAGGCTGCCTAATAGAAGTTAACCTGAGAAAACAGCCGACGTTTCGCGAGGACGCTACTTGACCCCTCGCAAAACGACGTCTGACTAACGAGCTCAAAAATTCCATATGGATGTCCTGGCACTACCCAGATCTAGGTAGTGCCTCTGATTGGTTAAAACGAAATTCCCTCGTCTTTCAACCAATCAGAAGCACTAACTAGATCTGGGTAGTGTCGCCTCATGAGTATGGAATTTCTGCGCTCGTTACTCAGAGGTCGTTTCGCGAGGGTTCAAGTGGCGACCTCGCGAGACGTCGGCTGCTTTCTCAGGCTAAATAGAAGTTTGACTGTCAAACCGTAGGCTGAATTTATGGTCATGTAAATAAATAAACTTGTTGTTGTTGTTGTTGTTGTTGTTGTTGTTATCACACGAGGAAATCTAAGCTGATTTAACGCTCAGATCGAGCTGGAATTCGAGTTTCGGTACAAGAGTGTTTGTTTTCAGAAGTCGATGGTTGCGGTATCAAAACGTGCAGTGACAGTTGTTTTTTTTGCGTCTTGATAGCTGTTTTCGTTAGTTTGTCGATCACAAAGACATTTTGTTGGTGTTTTTGCCCGTGTTATAATCTTAGCCCAGTTTTGAAGAGTTGTGATGCTGGCTCAGCACTGATGAGTTGAGAAGCTGGTGCGAGAAAATGCAGAAAATGACCTTCGCGTAGTTTTTTAAAGTTTCTCGTTGGGTGCCCGTGACGTTAAAAGATAGACTTCCAAGATCTGGTTTTGGCATGGCCCAACTTCGTCGTTCGTGTTTCGCTGCTTGGTTTTAAAAGTTTCGCGTTTTTGTAAAGCAAACCTAAGAACAAGCAGACAGAATTTGAGCGAGGCAACTGCCTCTGCAGAGTGCATGTAGGTATACTACAGTGACCAAACATTTTTTTTGCGCCAAATATTCCTCAAGTCGTGATGAACTCTTTTTGAGGACTCTTTTATTTGAATTGATTCGACGGTCAGTTGGTATCATTGAATTCAACATTTCTTTTCTTTAATCTTAAAGCAAATATTATGTATATTACCATGCTCTATTACTAGTTGCTATTTGCGGGTGAGCAAATATTATTCGTATTTGCAGTGTTAATTGTTCTGTTTAAAAGTTGACAAGGTCTTATAGCCCGGTTTTTTGGAGTCCTATATGTTAATTTTTGAAATCATTGGTCGACCTGAGGAGCAGACTGCGAGTGAATTTTTATACTACTCAGTCACTACTCGGTGTAAACGTGATTTCGTTACCGTTATTAAAGGCGCTCTTGCCCTTCGTGATGCTGTTTCTTCCAGTGAACAAAATGAACCTGACTGTTCAGTTTTTTAAATAGTCAAACGAGAAAAACATTCTTGTAGAAAAAGAACCTAGAAAAGTACTTTGAATAAAATGATGGGTGGAGGATTGTCTATACCCATCTATACAAGCTGGGTAGTGGATATGTAAAGATCATTAGTCGGATCTGCTAAATTTTGCAAGAATATTTCATCTTCCATTGCTCAGGAATTTTTTAGGAGAATAGCCTTTAACTGAACTACAAAACAGCTATTCAACGGGTCCTTTTAGTGCAATAAAGAAGAGGATTGAATACAAACACTTTGTTTTTCTTCAGTTAAACAACATGAGTAGCACTCAATTTCCCTATTTCTACTGAAAGTTCACTGGCAACTGAAATTAAAACCTTATTAAGAATGATACTTAGATGCCTTTTAGAACACTCGTCGATAGTTTCATCTTTATTTCTAACTGAGCGTTGTGGCTACAAATAGATCAAATCCATGAACTCACTTATCAAGTTGCGTCCATCGGCCGAGAGAGTTGGTTGGTCGAAAAATTGAGGAGGATTTATGATTTCCCTAAAGTTCGGCCGGTTCCGTACAATAGCATCAAGAGGAAAGTGAAGGTACCATTCTCGGATGAGATCAATTTCGCGGTATTTGGAGAACAGTGAATGACACTTTAAACGACCTGTTTCATGTTAAACATACATCAACGAGGTCAATTTGTCAGAGGTACACTGGCAAAAAGAAAGAGGAACCTTGGCCATTACTCCGTTTAGTCACTGGCGACGAAATTCAAGCCTAATTCACGTTAATTCATTGGTGATAGCCAGCCAAAGAAAACGAAGAACATTTTTTAAGAGTCTGGCTGCCGAGCAAAGAAACGTGAACAGTAATCAGGAAACTAATACAGGAGATCTCGTACAAACAACGAGAAACGCTAGCGCAAATGGGAGGATTAGTTTTTTCGTCTAGCATTCATCACGCTGTGATGCACGAATTTTTAATCCAGGGTCCCTATGGATACCAGCCGTCGTTGTTGGATGGGTTACCCTGGTTAAAGAAAGTTTACTTACCTATACTTACTACTCATGTATATTTACTGAAATATTTCGATCCCTTTATTGCGTACCTCATTGCTGTGTGAAAACTAGTTTTAAGAGCGCTTGGATGAAAGAACAGAACAAACTCTATGTGATCTGCATTGCATCATCAAGGCGCTACTCTTTCTTCTAAAGCAATTCCACAACAACAGAAAACCTAACTGCGAATGTCTCATACTGTTATTTCAGATTGTTTGAGGACGAAATCGGTAAAAAGTAACCCAGGACATCTTTAAAAACGAGTGACAGCTCTGGTCCATTTTTTTTTCCCACGCAATTAAACCATGCACTGGGAAGGAGATAATGACTGATCCATCATTCTTTCCCGTGGAACATGAGATCGTCGACCGATCGTCGACCGATCTTTCTTCGTGCAATCCTGAGTTAAGGGCACCATCTGGCATTACAACTCTTTGCGAGCAATGTGACCCATCCCGTTTTCTTTTGCCTTGCGGATACCAATCAAGAGCCAGCAAATATAATTGGCATTTTTAGTGCGAGTTGAAACGCATCCTATCTTTCTATGTAAATGATTTAGTTATGGTCATGCTTCCTCCAAGGGAATTGGTCTCCATTTTGTGATTTGCTTGAGCGTGAAGTGAAATGTAAGGTGCTATTTGTTACATGTATGTTCGTTAAGTACCGACATTTTAATTTTCTTTCTTTTTTCTTAATTTTAATCTAATAAGAGTAATTAAAAAAGACAATGAATGTGTGTTTACCAAACTGAAACGAGCTTTGGGATTAGGCAGGTACCATCTCAGATGAAGCAATTTGTTTTCTGTATTTTTCTCTTGAGTGAAATAAATGAAATCCAACACTAACAGTAGCACTATACCTTTCAAGCTTTCATTTCTAGAATTTAAAGTTTTTCGTGGGATTTATCCATCATACACTCAAACGTTGGAGCTGAAGCGCCAACCTCAAGGCTGCACCATCCGGGTTACTGAGCTGCACAGAACATTATAATTTTTGCTACTGGCTCAAATATTCCTTCAAAGGGACTGATATTCAGAGAGAAATCAGCGATCTAACAAAGTAACAAGGAATTATCATGAGGACAGCTTTATCTGAAGGTTTCTCTGGAAAGGCTGAATATTTAGTTGTCTGTTTGCTGTTCACACAAAACTCACATCACACACAAAATGGCGGGTGCGCCTTCGATCCTCGTCACGTGATCACGCGAAGCGTTTAATCGACTTCGGACAATCCTTCATGGGACCACAATCCTCCTCACTATACGAGAGTCAAAGTTGTTCTCAATTTGTGTTCCTCTAAAATAAGTAATTTTTTCATGCTTATCGCAAGTGGGCAAACATAAGTTATTTTAGAACAAAAAGGTTGAACTTTATATTCCATATCCCGACAAAAAAAGGATGGGAAACTCCACCCTTTGAAAGAAGGGGTAAAAATTGGAGTTTAGCGAGAAATATGTTGTGCCTAAAAGTCTCCTACTAGGACTGTTTTTTACCTCACGACTGTGTTCCTTATATAATTATTACATTATAAGTTCTTTTTGTTGAGTTGTATGCTTTTGCAATACAGTAATAACTTATAGTCAAGCAAATAAAGCTATTGTTGTTGTTGTTGGAAGTGACACTGATGATCACTTCAATCTCAATATTTCCTGTTTTTTGTCTTTGTTTTTCCCTAATAGCTTCGAAGCTTCTGGATCAATATTTACTGTTTTTCTATCTCATGACCTCTGATTGATTGTTATCAAAGTGTTGCTTACAGCGCAAAGTTCTTTGTGCTTTGAGCCCTTTGTTAGACAAAACATGCCAGTATTAATAGCTGTCTTTATCGTTTGTCACACGATATACACTTTGATGTACAAGCCGACGTTCTCTTTTCTAACCACTTAATGTTGACCTCTCTAATGACAAAAACTATCAGTTTCCTGCTCTTCTCCCTTTGTCGGACACGACACTTTAATACAAGTTTTTCCATTGAAGTAGTCGCCGCCATGCAAACGAGAATAGCTTTCTTGTTCAACCTGAAAGTGTGGTGTGCTCAACTCTTGTGTGCTCTCGAAGTGTTTGAACTGCTTGAATTTCCATGAGCTGTTGACTAAAATCAACGCTAAGACCACAGGTACCCCAAGCTCGTCAGTAAGATGAGCGTCATTGTTACGTAACGGTCGAAATATAGGGATTTGTATGGGGACTGAAAGGGTAAGTTCTAGGAGCTAAAAGTATGAACGGATTTTGAATAAAAATTGCTTACCTTGTCTCCGCTGAGTGTTTCTTTGTTTCCTGTTTTTTTTTTTTTTTTTTTTCGTTTTTTATTCTTTCCAGTGTGTTTTTTTCAAATTTTTTCCTTCCGAATCCTTTTTTTATCCTTCAAAAATGGAATCAAAACTCACGGGAAAT
>Ga0126336_10000035_pt1:10000-27091 | contig 27091 bp, 14 predicted proteins | sample SidCmetagenome_FD_92530 | JGI IMG/M metagenome (GOLD analysis project Ga0126336, IMG submission 92530) | Coral microbial communities from El Islote,Puerto Morelos, Mexico - Siderastrea C C metagenome | ecosystem: Host-associated > Invertebrates > Cnidaria > Coral | place: El... | reverse complement strand
TTCTTTATTTCTTCTTTTCGTCTTTTTTTAATTGACTAATTAATTGCTTTCACCAAGCTTTAGTGCCAACCTACCTCTGTACTTAAACATCACTTAGTTTTACTCAGCTCGATTAGCTTTATAATTATCCTGAGTAAACATTACCTCTTTTTGTATTAATATATTATGTTGTAAAGTTTAACTTTTTTTCCTTTTTCTATTTGGTAATAAAGCTTGTTGTTGTTGTTCAAAGCACTCATGAATTTATCTTTTCTATGTTCGCTTTCGTATGTTCATTTGCGTTTCCCACTTCGGCTCGTGTGTTTTCAGCCGAGGAGGGGTAATCCGGATTTCAAGTGACGGGGATGATCGAAGGATTTTTTTGGGTTTGAAATTTTCTATTCCGGGATTCTTTTGGGGTAGCAAAATTTGGCAAGTATTTTTTTGGGTGGCTTGATTTAAGTAGGGATTTTTTGGGCATTTAAAACAATCTGAAGATTCGTGGTAGTGCTCACGTATCCTGGCCGCATAGTTCTGCGAATAAAGTACAAGCAAACTTGTTCTTGCCCATGGTGGTCTTGTTTAGAGTTGTCATTCATAACGTTATTGTTGAAACAGAAGATGTTCTTGGGTGTCCCTAGTGTTGCTAGAATGACTACCAGATGAGGAAAAGATTAATCAGCTGGTATGCTGAATATAAACAAACACAAACATTCAGTTTCTAGTGTTTTTTTTTCGCGTTATATCATTTAATCCTTTCTGGAAATTTGGCATAGGATTTTTTGTTTTGTTTTGTTTTTTTTTTTGGTCCAGGGATTTTTTTGGGTTTTGTTGGAAGCCCTAGGGATTTTTTTGGATTTTGATTTTTGCCCCCATTCGATCACCCCCATCACATGAAACTCGGTACATCTCAGTTCCTAAAGAGGGAAATTGATAAACTGATACGTTGCGATTCTCATTCCCGCCTCACCGCCGTTTAAAGAGTGAAGCATAAGGGGCCTGTTCATTTGCGTTTTCCGCTTGGGTTCGTGTGTTTTCCCTTAAAAAGTAAAAATTCTAATCGGTGTGTTGGATTTTCATTCGCGCCTTACATTTAAACAATCGAAATAATCGGAGAATCGGAAAAATTATGGATCACAACTCCTGTTATACCACTCTCTTATTTAGCACTTATCGCACTCTTCTGGCGTGTGGATTTAATACTCGTCTAACGCTTAGAACCAGGTATACATGCACGTGTAGTTTAGTTTTTCGTCTGCTTGAGTTTACAAGCTTCTCCATTGCTCGTCTGATGCTTAGAACGAGGTATACATGCACGTGTAGTTTGTTTTTCGTCTGCTTGCATTTATAAGCGTCTCCGTTGCCCTTCTGACGCTTAGAACGAGGTATACATGCATGTGTCGCTTTGTTTTTTCGTCTGTTTAAGTTTACAAGCGTCTACATGGCTCGTCTGACTGCTCGTCTGACGCTTCGAACGAGGTATACATGCACGTGTAGGTTTGTTTTTCGTCTGCTTGCGTTTGAGTATGCGTCTCCATTGCTCGTCTGACGCTTATAACGAGGTATACATGCATGCACAGTTTTGTCATTCCTCTGTTTATATTGATAAGCGTGTCCATTACTCGTCTGACACTTAGAACGAGGTATACATGTATGTCATTTGGTTGCCATTTTCCTCCGTTTGCGTCGCGTTAAGCTTTTGTTCACGAACTGACTTCCGGTGAATCGGGTCGAGTTTTGCTGTGACGGGTCGTGACGGTCCGTCTCGGTTCGCCAACATTTGGTACCCTGGGCCTCCTTTAGCTAACTTCCGGTCCACCTCGTTCCCAGGGTCTCTCTTCTTCCCATACCTCCACTAGAATTCTACTTCCCGTGAGGCGTAATAAATTTCGCGACCTGACTTCCACTGAGTCCGGTCGTCTGTGTTTAAAGTCGGTCCGATTCAGTTCGGGTGTATTGGACATGAGTGGTTTCCTGTCAGGATTGTGCTCTAAAAGGTAAAGGTAGGGCAATTCTAGTGGTTGTCATTTAAGGTTTTAACAACATTAATTACAGTCAAAACAGAAGCTAAAAGACGCACTCCTGCCAAAAATGTATGAAATGAAGTTCATTTGTTTTTTAATTTTGCAAAAATTATAAATTCATTACAGTGCTTATCAATTGAGTTTAGTAAAACCATAGCCAAACACAAATGAACTAATTATAACTCAAAATAAGTACATGTAGTTTCCTAGGCAAGTCACAATAGATTTTTGTCATGGAACCCGAGATCTCTAATTGGGGCACGAACAAAAATGATGATTCTGGCCAAATGGAGTCCTGGAGTGAAGCGATTGAGCCCTAGAGCCCTGATTTTGCTGTCTTGGAGACCTGGAACCCTGCATTTTTTAGTCCGGAGCCCTGGAGCTCTAAACCTCTTAGGGACCCAGAAAAGGGGGTTAGTTTCTAAAGAAACTGGGGTACTGCGTCGGTGGGGAACTGAAATACGAACATTTGAATTATCAACGGAGTTGATGAGGTGAATTGGCCACTGTATAGGGATTGAAAGCTGACGTTTAGAGCGAGGCCCCCTGTCAGAGCGAAGGAAGGTGCCGCCCTGTTAGTCTGTGTGCAAGCCTCCTATTTCCTTTGCTTCACGAAAAGGAAATAGGAGCACGCAGGCTGTCATTTTGATTGGCTCAACGGAGACATGATATGAGCTAATACGCCTGCTGTGACATAATATGGTCAATGAACACAACAAAAATTTTTTTCTCCGCGAGCGACCCGGCGAGAAAAATGGACGAGAAAAATCACGCCCTGCAATCCTCTTGCTGAGAGAGGTCTGGGAATGAAATTATCTATCTGGGGATCTTTTCAAGATGGTGGACCATTACTCGATTTGCTGTACTCAGCGAATCGTCCTGTACGAAACAAAAGCGGTAACTATCAAATTTGAAGATACCATTCGGTAGAATGAAAAAGACTTCATTATGAAGTAGTTACTAATATGATAATAATTGGTTTAATAATTGGTTTCGATGTGCATCTGAATTTGCCTTGACTTGAGTTTTGTTTTCCCTTCGCAGAGGTTTTTTCTTGTTGGCTCGAATAATGCAGAAACTCGCTTTCGTGTGCTGAAGATAGACAGGACGGAACCATACGAACTCGTGTTTTTTGACGACAAGGTTTATCTTTGCTCATTGTTATTTTGTTCTTTAATTAGTTACAGAACTAGGTTTCCTCGTTAATGTGCACACTGTTAGGGGCTGTTTACATGGAGGGAGGAAGCTCCTAGCACTAGGAAGATCCTAGAAGGCGAAACAACTTTTCGTCTAGTTTACATGCAGTGATTTTACAAGGTGAAAAGACGAAGTTTAAGGCAAATGTTGTGTCGCTTCTCTCGAATTCCGCCATGTTTGTTTTCTGTCCCTAGTACTAGGATCCTCCGAGCCAAGGTAGTTTACATGATACTAGGATCTTCCTAGACTTCCTATCTCTCAACTAGGAAGATCCTAGAGCTAGAAAGATTCTGGTGCTAGGTCCAAGTACAGCATTTTGCATGTAAACTGAATACAGAAAACATATATATTGTGCTAGGATGTTCTGCCTTCTAGGATCTTCCTAGCGCTAGCATCTTCCTCCCTCCGTGAAAACAGCCCCTTAAAGTGATCACTGCAGCGTGCATGTTCCAGTATTCAGATAGCATCAAAATAAGCTTAAAGGAGAAGGTCACTCCAGAAACGGTGTATTTTTTGAAATCGCCAATAAAAAGACAACACTAAGTTGAGTTACTGACTGTGGTTTTAGCTTCTAAAGTGCATCCGATCCCACTGAATTTCCTCTCCAAAGAGGGCCAAAATTCAACACTGTGCTCCACCATTTTGAATTGTCTGTGACATCAAATTGTGAAATGAGACCAGCGGTCGGGTAACATGGGCTCTGAAAAACGAGCCCTTGTTAACAGACCGCTGGCCTCGTTTCACAATTTGACCTCACGGACAAGCGGCCAGGCTGCTAAGTACGATTCAAAATGGCAGCGCGCAGTGTTGAATTTTGGCCCTCTTTGGAGAGGAATTTCAGTGGGATCGGATGCACTTTAATAGAAGCTAAAACCATGGTCAGTAACTTAACTTAATCTCATCTTTTTATTGGCGATTTCAAAAAGTACACCGTTTCTGGAGTGACCTTCTAGATCTTCTTTAATGGTTTCTCAAGATATGTTCTGATGCTATAACAGAATGCGATTTGGAACATGCAAGCTTAATAGGTCTGGCTTTAATGGAGAAAAAATCAGAAAAATTACTGCACATATTAAAAAATGCTTTATTATTGACACAGCAACAAATTCACAAAAAATACATAAACCATTTTGTATGGAAAAATGCTTTTTGACAATTAACAAATTAATAGGACTGTTTAAGTCTGTTTAAGTAAACAAGACTGTTTATTGAGGTTCTGTAATCCAGGGCAGTTGAACTTTTGCTTGATTTTTGGGTTAACTGTGTTAAATAACTGAATCCAATCGAATCCAGTATTATTGTTGATCTGAGGTTGGTTAGGTTTGATTGAGTCCATTACCGACAATTCCACTAGTCACTTCAGACTAATTAAAAGCCCATGAGTATATTCTTTTATTTTGTTTTCTTTCTTTTTGGATGTGGGGGAATGCATTATTTTAGTGTGTACTGTAGGTGGTGGCATTTTTACAACTTGATGTTAATTTCCTCTTTGTGTATTTAGGTTGAATACAATCAAAGGCAAATCAAGGATTTGTTGTCCATGATAAATGCTGGAAACATGCCAAATAAAAACAGACCATACGAGACAACAAATAGGGGCTTACATAAGAGTATTTCAGCTTATGGCATTGTTGGTAAGCTCCACCTTGAACCTTTTATTCCCAAGAGGGCCCAAGTGCACACTATCAAAACGAAAACAAAGTGAAAGTGAACAACAGCATGTCCATATGAAAGTATTTTGCATCTGCTATATTTTAAACTGACAAACTAATTAAGGAAAAAGAACTTATAGCCCCAAATTAACAAGCTACCAGTTGCCCTTTTTTCATATCAGAACAGTGTCTTTTTAACCCTTTCATTCCCAGAGTCAGTTATAGAGACATTAAGGTGATTCTAACTTTCAAGTCTGTGGATGAAATCCTGCGGTGTGACTATTCAAATAAAACCTTGTCAGCAGTACTTTCACATGGTACTATTTATATTTAAGTATTTTACAAAATGTAATTTGGGATTCGTCTTGAATTTTGATTTTAAGCACTGAAATGCCAAAGTAGCAGATTTCAAGTCCAAACAGAGCCTGTGCCCCTATCTTTCACATTTAAATGTAAGCACACATCTGGTGAGAACCTGTGCGCAGGAAGAGAGGGCAGATCTTGATGCTAATTATTCTGTTAAGTATAATTTGTATCCCAGCCTAATATGTAGTTTCAAGTTTTCTTTGTTAATCATTCCATGAACTAAAGAGACAGTATACACATCAACCCGAACATGAATCCAGGCCAGGAGTCTCACAAGTCTTTGTAGGAACAAGTGAGCGTGGTCCAATATAACTTACATGCAAGTGTTCTACACAGTCAAGTAAAAGTCATGAAGATATTGGCTGTGAAGACTCCAAAGAGACAGGAAACATGTGGTTAACTTATCTGCAAATATATTTTTTTGCAGGATTTGTCCGATTTCTTGAAGGCTACTACATCATACTGATCACAGAGCGCAGAAAGTAGGTTTCAGTGATACCTAGGGAAGACTCCCACATGAATTTGGTTAAGATGGTTTTTGGAACTTACTGAGTTGTCTTAAGAGAATTCCAGAAAATATGCCAATCTGCTTTTGCAGGTGTAGCTGAGATTTATTTATTAAAATTGCTTCCCAGATTGAGAAGTGCGAGTTCAAACAAAACGTGGGGGATTGGAGTACCCTCACATTCCCTCCCCCTTCTCCTCCCTCCCTTACTCTGTTAGGGAATCATAACAGAATAACTTGGGTAAACCCACATTGAACTTGCATCCCATCCAAGGGAGGAGGGGGGGGGGTTGTGGTAGGAGTCCTGGTCAGTTCATGTCACAGCACACACGTTTGGGTAGCCTGTGGTGTAACTATGACTTTGATGGGTACATGAAATGTTATGCTGTACAGCACTGGCTATATAACTGATTAATCAGGTGATTAATCAAGAAATTAATCAGGAATAAGGGGTCAGGGATCTTTGAAGGGTATGTAAAATGTTGTTCTGGCATGAACCACCCTGGTGGGATTAATAGAGTTTATTCTCTTATGTTTCTGATTTCTCAATTTTGTAATTAGGTGCCGTGTGACACAACATTTCTTGTACCCTTCATATCTTATATGGAAAATAGACCACTCGTAAAGTTCATACGAAACTACATCCGGGACTCAAGTGGCGTATTTTCCATATCCTCACTAGTGAGGATATTCATGATGTCATTTCCCACTTTTACACTATTGTTTGTGCAAAACTACTCTTGTTCATATAATAAAAAGAAAATTACATGGTGGCCTTCATAAAATATTGTTTTTACCACTCGAAAATAAAATTCATACCTTCATGCTGCCTTGTAATATCCTCTATCTATCTAAATTACCCATGAACTGCTCCCATCTGGCCTCCTAGCTAGATCATTAAAGCATCAGTGTTCAAAATCCAGGCATTGTGCCAAGGTGAAAGAAATTTCTTTTTACGTTCATTGCTTTACGTGTACTCATTAATAATTATTTTCTACCATGCATTGCCCTTATTAGGGCTACAAATATTGAATATTGAAATTTCACCACAAATGTTTTGGAAAATAACTTCTCAGGGAAGCCCAGATTGGTGGACACAGTATTTACAAGATTGAAGACACAAAGCTGATTCCGATAGCCAATGAACTCGACAGACAGAAGTATCAACATCCTGATGAAGCCAAGTTAGTAACCATATCAAATTCCTTTTCTTTCATTCCTAAGAAGGTAACTGATAAACATCACAGGTAATTACGGCTGTAAAATTTCTTGAAAGAAGCAGACTTAAATAAGAATTAAGAACAGCACTTTTGATTTTTATACAAGACATGTTTCGATCCTGCTATGATTATTGGCATTGCGAGTTAAGTTACATAGGATTTGAATTTATAATATAGGTGCGTGATAATAAAATTACAATCATTTAGAAAGTGTGAAAATAATGCTAATCAACGGTGCACCAAATTCAGTCTTTCTGGTTTTGTGGCTGGTTTTGGAGAACTGGTTCCCATTGAAATGTTAATGAGGGGAAAGGCCATAGCTTCATTTATTTTTCTGGCACTGACACATTTCAGTTGCCAATTTAATTGTTTGTTTTTATCAGACTTTTTATTTTATTTTTTAGATATGTCAAGATCTTTCAAAATGTGGATCTCTCAAGTAACTTTTATTTTAGGTGAGGTCTCTCACTAGTCAGTGTGACTCTTTAAATAATACTTAACAATACTTTCAATATTTATGTTGCTATACATACATTTACATGTACATGTGTATCTTAATAAATATTCAGCTATCAGTTTAAGACATTTTATAATTAATTTTTTCTTCACCTAAAAGAGTAAATTCAAGTGGGGTTTTTTCACCTAAAAGAGTAAATTCTTGCCATCGTCTTTGTTAATGGGAAGTCACATTGGTGTTTGGTCTTCTGTCTTTGGTTTCTTAAAATAATACTGTGGACAGCCTGTTGCTGGAACATGTGTGTTGTGGTTGGTTTACAACAAGTTTAGACATCAGCATGTAGAAGGGGCCTCTGGCTGCCAGCATCAGTGCATTTTAAACCAAGTCACCTGGCATGAGCCCTGTTCTAGAAATACTGTTTGTTGTTGTTTTTGTAAGTAACTTCATATACTGAAGTAGCATGTCTTCTCAAGGCATATTTTTTAAGTATGGCATGACGTCGGAGTTTGTAGGGAAAACTGGAAATTAAGGGCAAGTGCTTAACCTGGATGTCTAATAAGCACTGGAACTGTGGTGGCTGCCATGTTGGTTGAGCAAAACTGGAGGATTAAGGCTGCCATGGCCTGGTCGTAATGCCTTGAGGGCACTTTTAGTCTACCATGGAATTTCCTGCCCAATCCATAGCATGAGAAATGAATGAATGGAAAAGCTAGAACACAACTCTGGGGACTGTGTCCACTAATTTCAAAGGTGGTGTGGGTTTTAAAACATCCCTTATTAATATTCCTACTTTGCCTTTTTTTCTCACAGCTACAGTTATGATCTCACACATAACCTCCAGCATCAGATGGGTCCAATCATTAACCCTCAACCAGATATTACTGGAACAGAACCATGGCGGGCTTGGACACAATGTCCACATGTCAACAAAGAAAAACAAGATATTTCTGCATCCACAAACATCAACAAGCCTGCAGCAGATAGGTGTGAACTTGGGCTGTTGGAACAGAAAAAAACTTGTGATCAAACAGTATGCAGTGATCAAGTACTTCCTGGTGATCAAGTATTGAAGACAGAGGCTAATACTGATGATGAGCAATTACATGGCTATGTGAGTTTTGAAAGCACTGAAAAGGATGAAAGTAGCAGTGAAGAAAGACAAACCTCAACATCAAATGCTGTGCTGACCAGCAATAGTGATTTGAACACTGAAGGTGAAAGAATTGATGAGAATTCTGATGAAGAATATCAATCTGCAGAGGAAGGTACTTCTTTGCCAGTTAAAGATTGTGTAACATCAGAGCCTCAAACAATGTGCAACAGTAGTAGTGACGATTCCACAAAGGACAGTTGCCTCAATAAAGTTGAAGATCAAGTGGCTGACTGTTCAGAATGTCAGAAAATGAGGCGACAGAAAGAGAAACCATTCCTGAACAAGAACAAATCCTGTGGCAAGTTTGTGTGGAACAAATGTTTATTGCAAGGCTTTGAGGGAGCTGTCCATCCAGATTGGATTCTGCATATTGTCAATGGCTTTGTGGGACAATCTGGTATCCTTTTGTTTCATTAACTTTTTAAAAAGCTGTATTCTAGCTTTGGGTTTGTACAAAATTCAGTACTTTTTCTATGAATTTTCAAAACCATTTTTTTTTCATTTTGTCCAGACACAAACAGTCAAGGAAGAGACAAAAATGGACAGTGCTTTGCACCTGAAAAGATTGCAAAACATGCAATTTTGCACACCATTGACATAGATTGTAGCAACTAAGCAACCCAGAGAAACCTCCGTTCTGTTTCTCAACTAAGCTTTATTTTTCGAACTACCAGTATTTATGGGGACAGGAAAACTAGTTTTAAGATTTCCTTACCTTTTTTTCTTTTTCCAGGCTCTATACCAACCCATTAACTTGTCTTTCAACAGAATGATTGAAAGCAACGTGAATAGTCTACCCCAAGTCAATAGATATGTCCGCCTAAAACAAGTTTGACAGTCTGCCTCTTCATTTTATCTTTGAGAACAGTGAGGGTTACTGTTATGCCTAGTAGTAAAAATTGTTAGCTGCTAAATGCTGATCCCCAAGAGCAGTTAAACTCTGTGGACCCTATGAACCTAAGAGGTACCACATGGGCTTACTGTCCTCTACAAGTTACCATAAGCACATGTGCAGTACTTGGCCATCATTTTCAGCCACATAATAATAATAATAATAATGATAATGGTAATGATAATGATAATAATAATCATCATCATCATCATCATCATCATCTCGGTTGACTTTATAAATTTTTGATGCTACACCGTATTGAGAGTAAAATTCTAAGCTTTCGACTCTGGCAGAGTCTTGTTCACGGTAACTTGGTTAGGTCACGTGACATGCGACCTGACCAGCCTCGTCCAGATCGCTGGAAGGTTGTATCTCCTCTCGTTTCTATTTAGGTTTGGCTTGTGGGCTCTGATGTAAATTGTCTCTCGAACTCCTCCCGTAAACCAGTCTGGATCTCTGTCCAAAATCTGTGCCTCGTCGATGTGGACATCGTGTTCCGGCTTGTCTTTGTTGATGTGTTGAGACACTTCTGAGGAGGAGGAGCTCGGTCTCTTCTGTTCTAAGAAATGTGCCTCCTTGAATCAGGGCTAAAAATTAACTTCAGTGCTTGGTCGCCACTCAGGCCAGTGTCCCTGAATTCTTAGTGGTCCTGGCCAAAATAAAGTGGCCCTCAAACTTCCTCTGCTATTAAACACACACACACAAAAAATTTCAAACCATTTTCACTCGAATAAATGCCTCACGGCTGTTTGGGCCCGTGTTTTTTAGGAGGATGTTCGACTGAAATGCCAAAAGAAATTTGCTTGATCTTAACTTTGTCTTTAAAGCTCACATTTGCCAATGTACTGTCCAGAAATTGGTAAAATTGTTATAATCATAAAAACTTTGTTCGGTCCGTGTTGGGAATCATTCGTCTCATTCTTGCTCGCTCTTTTCTTCACTTATAGGTTCTGACTTGGTCCTTATTCCAAAGAAAAACTGGACCATTATTTTCCTAATATGGACAAAACTATCTTGTCAACATCTATAAACTACAGTATCACAATTCTCAGTTTCTTTCGATTGCCTTTGAATTCAGCTGAATATCGAGCAGTGTTGAGTGATTTTGCCAATATTCATGTTTGAAAATGTACTGCATAGAACTTTGGGTAAGTCTGGATAATCAAAATGGTGTCTACATATCGGAGCGATCTAAACCCTCGATCATGAACGGCTTTGAATTTTACACTTTAGAACTATACCTTTACTACAATTGATGAACTTAGAGTTGAGGAAAGAAAGGAAAGAGAAGAAAGGTACTCCAAGGAAAGAACATTATTTTCTTTTACTGTTATTGTTGTAATTTCTTTTCGTATTTCTCAAGTCGTAGTCGCCCTTTGGGGGATCAAACCTCAACTTTTAGTGACCCTGGACACTTTTTAATCGCCACGGGTGACCATGCGACCGCCAAGTTTTAACCTTGTTGAATGATCTTTCTTTATAATAATAATGATAATGATAATGATAATAATAATAATAATAATAATAATAATAATAGTAAATAATAATGATAATAATAATAACTCTATACACTGCTATAATAATACTAATAATAATAATCTTTATACAGGGAGCTCAATTGTGGGAGCTCACATCCTACAAGCATTAGACTTAAACATCGCTTGTTTTAAGAACCCCTGAGCCCGCGTGTTAGCTATGCCATGTTGATAAGCGCCAACAATGCTGAAACAGCTGAACACTCAGGCTCATTTATTATTTTGGTAGATCAAGGAGTAGTGACTACCACCATGGCCTTAGTGCTCTCTTCATGGCTACAACTTACCAAGGCACATCTGTATGGTACTAATGTTGACTGTGTCATTTTTAGCCACATCCGGCTTGTGTTACACTTTGTCATCACTTGATTTACTCACCTGGGAACCCTGGACCACAGAATTTTTTAACAGTCATATATTTGGAGAAAAGAACACAAGTATTGATCCTTGACTTACAATTCAGATATTTGTGTATTTGGACGACCGATATATGTGACACTGATTGCGCGAAGGTCAAAAGAGTTTGCTGGAACCAGATTCCTGAAGAGAGGAGCCAATGATGAGGTTGTTAGATTTTTGTTTAGGAAATAAAATTTTTCCTAGTCAGTGGTTTTTTTGTTTTTGTTTAAGCATTTATTATGTGTTTTGTAGGGGAATGTGGCCAATGAGGTTGAGACTGAACAGATTGTTCATGATGCCTCAGTTCTTTCATTCAAGAGTGGCAGGTTTACATCATACGTGCAGCTGAGGGGATCAGTCCCTTCCTTCTGGTCACAGGTAAATTGCTGGCAACCCTTTTAACATCAGTTTCAAATACATGTATCATCATAAATCACTACCACTGCCATCACCACTGTCAGTCATCTCCACTGCCACTGGCATCACCAGTATCGTCATCATCATCCTCGTCATCAACATCGTGGGTGTTGTCATCATCATCGTTATCATCATCACCATGACTGTCATCAACATTAACATCATTGTCATTATCATCATGTTCAATATCACCATCATTGTCATCATCCCGAATGTCAGTCATAATCACATGTTATTTGTCAACCCTTTTCCTTCAGGAAGTAAAGCAAGTCATGGTCCCTAAACCACAGATTATTGGTAAGTACTGATCAGCTCCAGAAGAAGAATGAATAGTATCCCAGAATCCTTTGCATTTGCAACTAAATTATCAAAATCTGAAGTGACGTCATCAATCTCCCGAGGGATCGATGGAATGAGTTTCACTCAAATGGTGGCAGTTTTGTTTGTAACGTGTTACAATGCAAAATACTCTGTTTGATTATAACACGTCTGGTCTAGTACCACTGCGTACCAATGGAAGAATTTAGCATTCACCTGAAAGGTTTTGCCTGTGCTGCACTGCAGGAAATTTGCTAGGGTTTCCTCGAAAGTTTGCCCAAATGAAGGGTTTGATTGTTCTTGAAGTACATTGATGATTGTTCAGTTGAAGAACACTTCTTCAGCTTATGCAGTCCTACTTGATTCAAATAAATTGCAGTTGCGACATCGCCATGAGTATATTCTTAACTGTCATGTACTGATCATCGATTCGAACTTGTTGCCAGAGACGAGATCCAGCAAGTTGTATCTTGTGTTTACACAAAGATGTTGTTGATGATTGTAAGCAATGTATTAAAAAATTGCTTCCCCGAATTCTTCCTCGAGTAGTTTTGAAATGCACAGGACAATGGACAATTAACTGGAACAGTAATTTGCAATTTTGAAGTTTTGTGTGAAACTACTTCGACCATTGCAAGAAGAGTCATAAACAGTGATATCTGTCACCCCGTTGACCATACTCAAGGAGAAAGCAACTTAATAACTGGTAATTCTCATGGCTCCTTTTGAGTTTATCTAACAGAACAAAATGATTAATTTACTTCTTGCTCGCACTGAAAACACAGTAAAGAAAAAGTGCAGTTAAACTCCTTTAACCCTGCTTATTACTCTATTACCTTTGTTGCAGAATTGCCATGGGAGTGATACTCGAAATTGCAGGGATTTGGACCATTTTCGAACCTTGAGAAATTTGAAACTGTCGGGTCACTAAGGGACACTATGGTACAAAGAGTTCCAAATTCCTTTTAATTATTCAGATTTTAACTGTTTCTGTAAATTACTCAAGCATAAAGAGACCTATATGGCATGAGACATTGTTATTCAAATTATCTAAAAATCCTATTTCTAATGTGCTAAATTGAAAAGAAACAACACCTATTTCATGATGAAAGTTATAAGTTTGTGTTTGAAGTAAAACGCTTTATCTGTGAAAAAATCCACAGCGAAAACGGGCAAAATCCGCCATGTGTCACAAGACATCCGCCATCTTCATGAAATTCCGTGAGGCAAAGGATTGTGGGATACTATTCGTTCTTCTTCTGGTCTGGATCAGCTCCAAATTTGTTGTCAATGTATTTAACTTTTGATGTATTAAAATTTGTTGGCTATAAAGATATAGAGGGTACTGTAAGTACTACTCTTCTTTTGACAGTTCTCCCTCTCTTCATTTACTTCATTTGTTATCATGGCAACAGGTCAAACTTGTAGACTGACATCTGATATCTGGCTTAATTAAAAGTCAATGATCGAATTTCATGTCTGTCAATTTGCTCTTAGTCTCATCATGTGTCTTTTTCAGTTGACCGTGCTGACCCATTCTGCTCAGCTGCTGGTCAACATTTTAACCAGCTGCTGAGAAGGTTTGGTGCTCCTGTGGTCATTCTTAATCTTGTCAAGGTGGGTCATCACTGTGTCATTAAAAAATAGTTAGTACATTTTAGTTTTGGTGCAAAGTCTATTATTAGGCATTAGTTAACAATGGAATGAAGCAGTATGAAGTGGAATGAATCTGAATATCACCAGAATGTTTTGAAATGACATCAGAATTTCAAACATTCTGTTGCATTGCATTTTATTCCATTGTCCTCCCTGGCTCGCTGCAGTAGCATTCTGGTTCATTGCAGTAAATTCATTTCTGTGTTTAGTAATGACCCCCTAGCATTCATGTCACTTCACAGAGGAGGGAGAAGAAGAGGCATGAACAGATTCTTAGTGAAGAATTGGAAAGAGCAGTGATGTACTTAAACCAATTTTTACCAGCACAGCATGCTATACAGTACAAAGCATGGGACATGGCTCGGTATAACAAGAGGTCAGTCTGACCAATGTTTGCCTTGTCTCTTGTCAATGGTAGAATAAGTAAATGGTGATGTCTCTTTCTGGACACCAGCAGAGCTTTATCAAGAGCCAGATGTCAGAAACTTACAGTGAGCATGATTTTACCCACCTGCTGTGGGAATTTTATCCAAGGGTTTTTTTTTCAAATTAAAGAAATTAAGGTAAAAAAGTTTTACACCTCTGAAAACAAATTGCCCTCTTATCAAATTCTTTGCACCTCCAAAATATAGATGCCTCTATATAACAGATTTCAGTTTGTCCCAGAGAGACTAAAATTCACACAAATGTTGCCTCTATACTAAAATGGAAACCACTGTAATATGGACATTCAGGTGTGTCCCATCAGTGGGGCCCTGTTAGGGGGAGTGTGCATGTCCTCCATATGAATTTCAAACTTAGTCCTGTCAAAATGTCTGGAAGGTTGTGTGTCGCTGTCAGAATTTCACGTCCTACCACCTCATGCCAGTTTTGAAAAGTTGGAATGTCCCTGTCAAAATTTCCTTTCAGTCACTCACTTGCCAGTTGTAGTTGTAAGGTCATGGGCCCGATTTCCACCAGGGACCTGGTTTTTTTCTTTCCTTTGCTCAGCCACCAGAAAACAACAAAACAGTGCTGACAACTATTTAACACGCTTCTTTCACAAAGTCCCTGTTGAATTTTGAAAACATTAAATTTGCTGTCCTTTACTTTATTTTTTCCCTCGCTGTCAGAAGTTCATGGCAGCTGTCTTGTTATTCGTCATTATTTCATTTAGCTGATGTCACTGTTTCAATGCCATCAGTGTTGATGTTAAATACATGTAGGTTTGACTGCATTATTAAATTGCTTTGGTTTAGTAAGAGTTTGTCTCTATGTCAAGTCTTTTTGGGCCATGAGGAAAGAGGGGAATAGTCAGGAAAGAAAAATAACAATTCTTTGGGTTGTGCAAAATCAAAATTAGGCAAACCACCTTAAGTCCTGAGATTCTGAAGATCGTAGTTTTTTTATTTGCAGTAAAGACTGTAATGTTATGGAGAAGTTGACTATTATAGCTGATGAGGTTTGTACATTGAATCATTTATGAATCATTGTTTCTTCTGTTGAGTTCAGGGGAAGGAGCGTAGGGGATCGTAATGTAGACTATCGCCTTTTCTTCCATTACAAGGGGTTACTCTTTAGATGTTTTGGTGCGGTGTGCCATGCAGGTCTCCAAATCTAGTCCCTATTTTAGACCAAAATACGTCATTTTCCATACTCGTTTTCCATGACAAGTGAACTTGCGTGTTTGCATTTAGGTTTTCAAATCAACTGGATTTTTTCACAGTGGAAAAGAATTGTACTGCAACCAGATCAGAAGAGATGTCAGGTAAATTGATATTCTGTACTTTTTCAGGCTTAACTACGCTCATTTACAGTATCATTGTTTCATATGTGAGCTTAGGCATCCTTCACGTGACGGGCATTTGATATCATTTAAAAATGTTAAGAAAACTAACAGTTTCTTCTTCAAAATTTTGGATTTATCAACTGAGTTGATAAGGTAAATTGGCCATCGTAAAGAGATTGAAAGCTGGCGTTTCGAGCGTTAGCCCTTCATCAAAGCAAATCTGCTCTTATTCACTCTGACAAAGGGCTAACACTCAAAACGTCAGCTTTCAATCTCTTTATGGTGGCCAATCTACCCTATCAACTCAGTCGATAAATCCACAATTTGTGTTTCACGTCCCCACCGATGCAGCACCACAGTTTCTTTAGAAACTAAACCCCTTTTTAGTTTCTTTTTCAAGTTGGCTCCCTCGTTTCACACCTTGAGGGTGCCTTTCATGCACTGAATGTTATTGACTTGAGCATCTTGTAATAATAATGATGATGATGATAATAATAATAATAATAATAATAATAATAACAATAATATTAATTGTTACTTTAGTAATTGTAAAAAATATGTTCAAGTCTTGAATAAAGATTTTTCCAAACAACTGGACAAATTTCGTCAGTCAAAATTATCATAAAGCATGATGATTGCAGGGTGTAATTGTGGTTGATTGACAAAGAAACAAGAACTTTCATTGTTTCATTTTACCCCTGCTTATGATGACAACTAATAAACGGTTATTTTTTTTAAGGTGTGGCGGCATGTGTGGTAGAGTATACGCTGATGACTGTGTCGGAAGAGAGCAGGTCTGTTTATTACTTCTAAGCAGCTGCTATATGAATGATTGTGCTCCTAGAACACCAAGTGCTACAGTTGCTTTTAATAGCAAATTATTTTTCTATGACATAAGGGCAGAACTTGGTTTTCAAGTTCCAAACCATTTCTGTCCTGGCCAAAGACTCTTATTAAGGCAAAACTGGGCCCTTGTTTTATTAAGATTCCATTGGTGGAAAATATATTTTGGCTTTTCAAAGTGGTAAAAAATAGAACCCTCTGTCAAATTAACTGTACAATCGTCAAGAAAACTTAATGATAAATTCTTGTTTTTGTATCCAAGAATGGTGTACTGAGGACAAACTGTGTGGATTGTCTGGACAGGACAAACACCGCTCAGTTCATGGTGGGCAAATGTGCTCTTGGATATCAGGTAAAATGCTCAATTCATTGTGCTAAATATACAAAATCCTTTATGCTGTTGCAGTGTCTTTAACAAAGATACAGGAAAGTCGTTGCTATTTCATTGCTAAGGAAGCTTGTTGCTATTTCTCCGGTAGTAGTAATGAGTACAATGTCCTTTCAAGTGGTTACAATTATTAGCTCACATATCTTCAGTGTATGCGTCTGTGGAAGTTTTTTAAAACTTTCCATTGACCCATCCCTGCAAATGTTTTAGCCAAGTTCACAACAGGTACAACGTTTGAGGTTTTGTTTAAAGTTTTGGCAGAAAAAAAAATTCATTGCTTGATCCTTAAAATGATTCCCTGAAAAAAGAATCTGTTATAGAT
>Ga0126336_10000035_pt1:0-7500 | contig 27091 bp, 14 predicted proteins | sample SidCmetagenome_FD_92530 | JGI IMG/M metagenome (GOLD analysis project Ga0126336, IMG submission 92530) | Coral microbial communities from El Islote,Puerto Morelos, Mexico - Siderastrea C C metagenome | ecosystem: Host-associated > Invertebrates > Cnidaria > Coral | place: El... | reverse complement strand
GCCCGATTTTTTTCAAGTTGCAATTCGTTTCCATCCTGATCTTCCGTGGCAAAAGGCACTCATTTACAGTTTAAGTGTACTAGTAGAGTTGTTTTAAACAAGAATAGACTATGTTGGGTTTCCATCATTACAAACATGACTTTTGGCTTATCAAATTAATGCTAAGAATTGGTAACATAGCCCCTATAAACAAGAATAACCCATTTAAAAACATGGTCAACAGCTCCGCGTACGAAGGTTCTGTGAGTGCATATTCACTGAGACTTCAATTGTTTAACTACAAATCATGCAACGTTTCATTTCAAGTTGTTTCGTGTTTTTGTGTGTGTGGCCATGCTAAGATGAAAACGACGGTATTATGAAATGGACTCTGTCAAATCTGAACCCAATACCCGGTTTAAGCCATAACTACCCCATCCCGAGGCTTCTCGTACCGTTTTGTAACTACATCACAGTCTAACAATTTTGTGGGTCACGTTGAAACATCCAAAAAAGATACTTCAATCTTTAACTATTCTTTGTCATGTTATTGTTACAGAATTCGAACCTATCGCAAAGTGTCACCATTTACTTCTCACTCACGGGATATCATGCAAACCGTATCTCGCTACTACAGCAATGCCTTTACTGGTGAGACAAGTTCTTTCAAGTTTATATGTTTTCCTTCTGACAAAGTCGGTTTTGACCTCGCGTTTTTAGGCAATTTGTAAAACAAATGGGCCGAGTTGTTATCTTTAAATCTTTGTCCACATGTCCACAAAGAAAAGAACTCGGACGATGCATGTATTCTTACGCCTGGACTGAAGATGCTTGGACAATAATTTTCTTATTATTTTTGTTCTAACCGAGAAGATGCCACTATTAAGTGGTTAATGGTCCGGGTGGAAAGAGAGCGGTCTAGACGCAACCAATCAGATTGTACGATCCAATTTGTGTACAAGCAAAAAAACGAATAATGGCCTTCTTTAGTGAACTAGTTTAGTTTATCCTACATGTAAAGGGGACAGTCGGTTGCCATTAATAAGTCTGTTTCTTTCGGGTTAAAAGGCTTACACGCCTCCAATGCAAATAGTGTAGATTGCTTGTGCCACATTGTACTTCATATGCGTCTAAATGCTCAAGAAACATATCGATTTTCTTGCAATACAACTCACTTTAGCTGAAAAGGAGTAAGTGTTTAGTGAACGTGTAGTAAATCAATGTGCGTGAAGTTTGTATTCCATCATTGGCAAAGGCATCTTTTGTGATGATTACGCCTAAGAAATCTGTACTCAATTTCCAAACACCCATAAAGCGTTTGTTGTTGTTGCTGGTGGTGGTGTTGTTGTTTCAGTATTTGTTACTGACATTGACTCTTTCATAATTTAAACGTCCAATAAAATCTGTCCGCCAGACAACAGACGTGGTGCTGTAGTGGTTAGCGCTTTGAACTCTAGATCAGACATTCGATTGGAAAATCGTAGGGTCGGTTTGTCGAGACATCTGTCGAGGCTGGGTTAGTCTGGGAATTGTCGTGTGTTATTTACTTAGACAAGTAACTTTACTAAGCCGTTAGATTACCCAGTTAAGATTTGTTTGCATTTTGTCAATCCTCTTTCTGCAGATGCTGACAAGCAACAGGCCATGAATCTGTTTCTTGGAATATTTTCACCACAACTGGAGAAACACAAGATCTGGGAACTACCGAGTGATTATTACTTGCACCACAACACAACATGGGACTTGAAAGCTTCTAAGAAAAGAAAAAGGTTAGATAAATGGCAGAGTTGTCTCGATGTGAACATAAAAAAAAAATTGCCATTTTTCTTGCGGTTATAAAACTTCAAACATAAAGTTTTCTGGCGTTTAATCGCAACATTTCGGGCGATTTCCTTGATCACTTAAACTTGTTCAAAGAGAGTAGGTAAGTTATTAGCGATTTGCAATTGCTGATGTAGGAAATTCATAGACAGGGGGCTGTAGCAGTTTTAACTTCCTGACATACCGTTTATTATAGTATTCAAGGTCGTTCTAACTCTTGAGTTTGTGGTTGAAATCCTAAAGTATGAGCTACTAAACGGTACTTCCCTGCGATGCTGTTTGTAATGTTGTACAAAGTGTTTCTAACTTTTGAAACTGTGGATGAATACCTAAATTTGCTGAGCGATGCTTTCCTCTGCTAACGTTGGTTTATTTTGTCTTTGTGTGTTTGCTTTTTTCTTCTAATATTTTGCAAAATTGAACTTGGCCATTTTATTTAGTTTTGAGTGTGTTAGATTGTATAAGGAGAGAAGTGTTCGGTCAGGGATCGTTTATTAAGAGTAAAGGTTAAGAAGTGTCCTCTTCTCTCTCTGTCACCTGTCATAGTTGTCAATTACTGTGTATTGAAGAAAATCCCTATTCATTATACTTTGAGAAGTGTTCTTATTTACTCTCCTTTTTTTTTCGTCTTTTCACAGTTACACCAAGTGGTGGGATCAGGCTGTGGTCAATTCTTTGCCCCGCCCTACCCCTGACGGTTGGTATTATTTTATTATGGTGTAACACCTACTTTTACATCCAAACGTTTTTCTGTTGACATCACGAAACTAAGACTAAAATAATCCCAGAGCCGTTCACTATGAGCGCAAAACACAGGGAACCCATCGGGACACGGAACAAAGTAAAATCCCGTCGGACGGATAGCAAGTAGGAGAAAGCTGTATGGGCAACACTAGTCATTTGCTTGCACCTACCTGGAGAAGTAACGGAATTTGAGAATTGTTTATAAACCTAGAAAATTTTAAATGGGACTAGTGTTAAGAAATGACATTGTCAGGTCCTCCCCAAATAGACAGGTATAAATTAAAGGTAAAAACAAAAGCATTTTTGCGAACCAGAAAAGTCTTAGCATTGTTCCCGATTGTTCTGTGGACACTTTAACAAACCAGGTGTTATTTTTGTAGAAACTCCTTCAGATGAGGCAGATAGTACTGAAGACAAAGACCGCACAAGACAGTGGTCAGTTGACGATGAACTGGTGGACATGTTCTCAGAGTTTTATCAGCCGTATGACCTTACCGTCCTGGAGTCTCTTTATCCTCACACGATGCAGAAGTCCTGCAGGTACTTGATCAGCAGCTAGCTTCTCTTTATGCGCACAGTTCGCTCGACTCACTTATGTGTGTCATTCAGTTTTGACGTGTTGTAGCCTTTTATTTTACCATTAGTTTTTCTTCCCTGACACCGAAGTCCTGTTGTGCCGTAAAAGTTAAGAGGGCTAATCACAGCGTTGACAGTTGAAGCCAACCATTGTCGCACTTTGTCGTTGCGGCTGCGGCGGTAGAGACGTTCTTGAAAGCATCTAGTCAAAATCCTATTCCCTGCCAGTCAATTTCCTTGGTGCCCAGCCCTCAGTGAAAGTTTAGCTGGAAAAAGCTTTTAACTCCGTCCCGTGTTGTGCTTTTTTGCAGAGATTTCATGCCACCGAATTCCCATAATCACAGTCCGTTTGTGGTGAGAGCTCCTGCCAAATCCACGGGGTAAGCAATAGTGTTACGTGACATGCACCTGTTCACCAGTGATTAAAAACTTTCACGTACTACGGATACCCTACCGTTACGTGCAGGACTTCAAGTGTTGGCGAATTTGACAGACGTTTCACTGAGAAAAAAAACACCCGCAAAGATTAACGAAAGCTTGCCACTGGAAAATCAATTTAAAATGTGTGGGAAATTGGTTTCTCGTCCAATGCATCATCATCTTTTAGATATAAGAGGGGCGTGCAGTTATAGCTCTAGGTGTATTGAACATGTTTCATTATGATAAAAGTTTGAAAGGGAATATGAATGGGTAAGGTTTTGGACCGGCTCAGCACCCCCTCCCCTCCCCTCCCCCATCGCCTTACACATAAACGTGTATTGAGTACAGTACCACCCCTAGGTTTTGTAAGCAGGCGCTACAAGCGTGGCTCTAAGCGGTTCCACGTAGTTTGACTAATGCTTTTCGTTTTAGCCGTCGCCCAGTCCCCGCGCGTAGAGCAGTTGGCGCGGCACCTGAGCCGCTCAGTGTGGATGACAGCAGCGATTCTGGGTCCAGCTCTGATGATGACAGTTCAGCCATATCTTTTATGGAGAAGAGCAGCAGTACCAGCACCTGCTGTGTTTCATTTCAGGTCGGCTGGAGATATGTAATACGGAATTAATTTGTTTGTCTGCAGTCCACAAACTACGCTAAATTTCCTCTTTGATGAATGAGCAAGTTCTCTTTAAGCTCTAAATCTTACCCCCCCCCCCCTTCCCCCCTGATATTGAAGCTTCGAGGAAATCGTTGCTGATGTCATTGTTAACATTTTGAAAATTCAAGTTCACCAAATGAACTAAAGGAAATCCTCACTAGAGGTCTGAAAGAAAAAAGTTGAAAACCGGCTTCAAACTATGCATTTAGAAGTTACGGACGTTTGTATGAATATCCACCCCTCGATGCAATCGTTTGCATTTATGGCCGTTTTTGGGGAAGAAGTATCTCCTGCAGTTTTCAAAATTTTCCTATTTTATTTGCTACATTAAGCAAATATAGCAGTCTCTTTCAGTTTATGGTATTTTTTTTGTTTGCCAAGTTTAATTAAATTTTCAACAATTTTTTGTAGTCAGGCTGCGGAGGTAAACATTCATCGCAGTCAAACACGAAAAATAAGAAAAGTCCTTCAAAGATAAAGGAATTATTTTCACTGTTTAAAGTTTGATACTGAACCAGGATCCTGTTGATTTACTAATTAAAAATGTTTTGAACTTTACTAAAAAAGGTGTTTAGAAGTGTTTGAAAACGGTAAACGTACTTGTCGGCGCCGCTTCTAAGAGTAATTTTGTTCAGGTGCGGGGCATATAAACAGCACAGAAACTCGTTTATTTGAGAGAAATGAAAGTATATTTACACTCACCCACTAATTTATATATCCTTGCTCATGTCTCCACTGCATCGTGAATAAATCTTACAAATTGAGACGAGAAAACGGCCTCAGACGTTTGACCGCGGTGGGAGGTAAACACGACCTACAGAAACTCCTGCGCAAACATTCTTCTGAGTGCAGGAGGCTAAGAGCTGTAGTTTCCATTGTTTGTTTGTAGTCTTGTGGGCACGAAAAATCGAGATTCTACTGGCGACAATTTTCGATGCTGGGTGTAGGGAAGAACGAACAATTATTGTTTATGTAGATGTTAGTCCGTCTAGTGTGATCCGTCAGCTGAGAGGGGGCCTGTGTAGCCCTGAAAATGACTGTTGTTGGTGATATTGATGTTATTCTCCTCTGTCTACGTATGACAGGAGCTGCTTCCTTCTATGCAAGATGTGTATGGCGTTGGACTAAAAGAACCAAAACAACGAAGTTTGGAGGGCTATGAAAGGTAATATTTACCTTTTGAAACTCAGTTCCGCGGTTTTTGAGACCCAGTTCTGTGGATTTTGAAACTCAGTTTTGTGGACATGGTAATGTCCTTCATTTTGTTGCTGTTATATGTTGCTTGACAGTGTATCGATATTGAAAACGACTTCAACGTCATTTTTTGTGTTGTGTAGGTTTGTTCAGTTTGGAAAGACAGCTCTTCCGGATAAGGAACGTCCCGGTGTTAGACATATCCATTATAACTGGTAAGGAAGTTACTTGGAAGATGTTCTTGACATAATCAAATACATTGGTTTTTTTCTCTCTCTCTCTGTCTCTCTCTCTGGAATCCGTCCTTGCTCGTCAGTTAAGCTTAATTATGAGCCATCTTGCTGGTTTGCTTAGAAAAGAGACACTCCATATTTTTTCTCCCACCGTAGGTGTATAAAAGGGTATCAGCAACATGCTGTGGGTAACTGGTCTAGTATGGACTACATTCCGTCCAGGGGGAGTAGTAATACTTCGTGTCTCTTCAGGCTACAGAAGCCTGATGAGTTTCTAGTGTCCGCTATCTATACAGGAAGACTTAAATGTCATAGTCAGATGTTCAGACGTTACCTTTTTAATACCAACGAACGTGTGCACGCTCAACAAGTTGAATAAAAAAGAGACAAAACCTTCAGTTACCACTTATTTGATGTTCCAGGGCAGCACACAAGCCCTTTACACTGGACTGTAATCACAAGGTGAGACCTCCATCAGTGGACCGCCCTTCAGAGACGCTGTACACGGCTTACATTCAGGCTGGAAAAAATGGACGCTTCTGGACCTCACCTGTCAGCGTTGACGTGTACAGAAAATATGTCAGCAAGAACTACCAGTGAATATGGCAATACTGGAAAGTAAATAACCACAATGACACAGGGAAATGAAACGCGGAAGCGCGCAGAAATAATGGAAGCGCGGACAGCACGCGTGTGTGAGGATCACGCATGACAGGGCATTCTGTCCTTCTGCTTAAGGATGCTTGGTGCTGACCACACAGATTGAAGGCTCTGGGACTACGATTGCATGGTGATGTTAGGGATATGTGTTTCTTTGCTGCCAGGAATCTAGAAGTTCGTAGTAAAAAAGATTCAAATTTCATTCCGTAAATAGTTAAATACCAGTTGCAGTAGAGGAAAGTATCGCTCAGTACCCTAATGACTGGGATAAAAAATGTTCGGGACAATTGAAATCGCCCACAAAGACAGTTAATGTTGTTGTACAAAAGACAGTGATTCACGCATTTACATGGTATTCTGACATCCATAGCATGGTACTCTGTTGCTGGTTTGGGGGAAATGTTTTTCTAAAACGTGCATTCAACTGATCTCGATATCGTTTGTTTTAAACAAAAGGAATACCTTTCATCAAATGAAGCCTTTTTAACTTGAATGGCCGCGTCGTAGGATTTTAACTCGGACTCAAAAGGTAGAACCACATTGCGTGATTGCGGGTGCGGTGGTGTGGTAGTCAGCACGTCGGAATCCACCCAGGAATATAAATGGTGCCGGCGCCATAATGCTTGGGGTAGCCCAGTGATGAACTAGCGTTCCATCCAGGGGGGGGAGTAGTAATACTCTCAGTTGCTTCCTGGTTAAAGGAGCTACGTCACGAATAGCGCATCTTTTTTTTTTTCAAGTTTGTCATTCGTAATCCCTCTTAATCTTCTTGAGTCGTAACCATCCTCGTTTAGTTTTGGTTTATTATTACTTCTTTGGTGTTTTTCTACCTTAGGAAACTATTGTTTTGAGGTTTCCTTCAATGTGAAAGTAATTTTGTCAGATCAGAAAAATGAATGAAAATACCGTGACATAGCTCCTTTAACTGAGCTGCTGCCGAGTGGGGTTCCTGTGGCTTTACCTTTCACATAACGTGATTCAGTGCTTGACTGTGACATGAATCCGCCATTTCCGAGTTGTTCAAAGCGTCTTTCACAGAGATCAAGGGTATTATTTTGATCGGCATTCATGGCAAATTTGTTGGATGTAAGATTTCTTACACTCAAACGAAGAAAACCGTGAACACTGAAAATATTTCTGGAATGTTTATTGTGTTTTGACCAATCACATGCGAGACCTTGTAACCGCAGAAAACAAATGGGTTTCTCAGTCACGGAA
>Ga0126336_10000034_pt1 | contig 27150 bp, 8 predicted proteins | sample SidCmetagenome_FD_92530 | JGI IMG/M metagenome (GOLD analysis project Ga0126336, IMG submission 92530) | Coral microbial communities from El Islote,Puerto Morelos, Mexico - Siderastrea C C metagenome | ecosystem: Host-associated > Invertebrates > Cnidaria > Coral | place: El Islote,Puerto... | reverse complement strand
CCTGATTTTTTTCAGGCTTTCTTTTCGCAACTGCATAAGTTGCGTTAATAACTGCGAGGATCTTCTTTACATTTATTTCTTCATTCCGCAGTTCAAATATATGAATTTCATATATTCATAATTAAAAAATATATTATCCCGCAAACCTAGTTTTAGGCCCCACCTAGCATTCGCTAAACGGGTCCATGGACCGCAATCGATGGTTGTTGCCCCCGGGGCGAGTACATGAAACTTAAGGTAGGCTTAACTTCTAACGTCAGATACCCTGCTTGCAGTGGTTCCCTCATCTTATCCCCGCGGAACCACTGCTCGCAGGGTAAACGTCAGGATGTTCACTCCAGTCAAAGTCACGATTTTAACGTCTCACGTTAGCAGTTACGCACCGACGTCAATTTTTATGCAACTTACCCGTGGGTATACCTCAAGGTAATAGTACCTCGCTCCAAACAAGGTTAACCCGTTTACACGAGTTAACTGCCTCTGCTATGAAAATGGCCAGTGCAAGACCACATAGTCGTGTGGCACGGTGTATCTGTTCCTATTTCTTGCTACATGACTAACATTGAAGTACTCTTGAAACCTGCGCTGAACTTAACGAACAAATTATGCTTATGCGGACTAAAGTATAAGATGTTTATTAAGTGGTTATGCAGACACCGCGTTTTTATAGTAAAATTTTATTATAACTCAGATATACCACCTCCATTTCGTGGTGAACAACGAATCACAGCACTCACCCTAAGACAATGGAGAGGCGCATGTTCGCACTGGTCAGTAATGGCATCTAATGGAAACTCTCTGCGAAGCTTTCTAGTCTGGCACAGGTCACAATACATGTCTATAGATCCTCGACCTTTTTTTAAACAAAGATGAAAAATACATAAGCTAATGTATGACTTACGATTATAGCATTTTAGACAGTCATTTTTGCGGTAGGCAGTCTTTGTTGGGCTTGTAAATTGTCGTACATCATGCTTCTGGTCAGTTTTCCTTTAGTAGGGTACTTTTGCTTAATGCTGCAATTTTTTCATTGTAATCGTGGCTCATCGTACAGAAAAAAGGTAAGTATAACATGCTCTGAATAATGCTCGTTTGAACATGCTCCTTTTAATATTTCTTGTTTTGTTTTTACATTAGAGGGTGCAGCGTAACAACAGTGTTAAAGACGTTACAATGAAACTTTCCCAAGGCACCGGAAGGAAAGTACAAGTATAAGTAAAGATCACTGAGATCGGAACTGAAACGTTAACTAATATGCTCGCTCCAGAAACGTCACTCTCTTCGTCACAGATTACTTTCAGTTCTCTCCTGAAGTTCAGTTTTTCAGTCTTCGTTTATCTGAACTGATTTAACCTATTTTGAAAAGCTAGCATTCTAAATAGTTTTGCCTTAGAACACTGAGTGCTTGAAAAAAGTGTACGAGTGATTATGTAATAAGGCCAACTGAGAAAACTGAGTTTAGTATCATGAAATAGATATTTCACCAAAGTAAGTCTGTCAGTATACGTATGTCCTAACTGTTGAACGCCTTATTTGTCATCGTTAGAAGTGAGGGAAAGAGATCTTCCGCAGCTATCCTAAACGTAAAGTCTACATGTATAGAGAACCTGAGCTTGAAGAAGTAACGACCGTAATGACCGTAACGCCCGGACCAGCCGAAGAAAACGAGAGTCAACGAAAGTTCAGACTCTTTAGGAGCAGAAAAGAGTCAATGACAGTTCACACAGAGTCAGAGGCCAAATGAGAGCGAGCGTTTCAACTTCCATCGATTCAAGTGAATCTGAGCAGGTTCAAACTCTTCGAGAGTCCCAGACCATGTGAGTTTCAACTAGTTAAGCCAAATTAGGGCAAGGTGCTTTGAGCACCTGGAGCTAGAGTATTCTGTTCCTGTTTGGTCCATATGAAATTAGATCTAACTGGGGAAAACTGAGAACTGATTGACCCTGGATGCAATAAATTCTCCAACTTTTTCATTTATTTTGAGGGGGGCCTCACCCAACTCCTTTGTGAGGTTCCCATTAGAGCAGTTTTCAGGTGAGTGTCGAAAATAATGTTGTGTTTGCATTGGTGTTGCTTTACTTTGCTCTCTGATTGGATAAAAAAGTTTGCGCCTCTTTCTCAACCAGTCAGTTGTGAATGGATTAGAGTAATTACCTTGGCACTGAATTTTAACTGGTAAAATTTCTTTCAATTTCAAAGATCAGTTTTCCTCTCGATTAGGTCAACCTTTGCGTATTTTGACTGCAACCTCGCGATCCTGTTTGTGGCTTGTCTTTTCAGTTCAATTTTAAGAGCAATGTGTCTTTTTCGCCCGCCGAGCTTTTACTTGAGGTGGGGAGAGACGTAAATTTATGGACAAACACCCCCGCTGTCACAGTGATATGTGTATCACCGCTACTCGCGCGCGAAGTTCGCACGTATTGTTCTGCCGTTGTGCGCGCTCTCACAGTCTCACATGACAAAACGATAAATTTCCCATCTTTGTTAGGCGCTTTTTAAAGGTAAAACTTTCTATACGTAGGCAGTTTCATTTTCGTTCCTTGACTGTGGTCATCATCTTTTTATTGCCTCATCTGTGAGCGGTATTTTGGATATAAATTTGTCTTTGTGAATGATTGTCGGGCGTCTTGTCGGAGTCATGGCTGCGTTTTTAAATTAATTAATGCACGTCTGTTTGCTGCTTCCAGAGAAGAAAATGTTACTTAAAGACTTACCTGTACAGACGCTTTAACAGTGTTTCCACGCCTTGAATAAGCCTGTTTGACGGTGTCGGTTGGAAGATTCACTTTGTAAATGGATTTCTTGGAAGATCAATTATCCAAACTGCCTTGAGGGTCAATATGAGGCATACAACTGCTGTGACTGCCCTCTTTGTCTTCGAAGAAAACAGGTATTGGTTCTAAATAATGCCTAATATGTTGTATTTCGACCTTAACACAAGAAACAGATCAGAATTATGGCGACAATTCCGATTTTGCGTGATTGCAAACTGAATATCTTCTTCACATGCACACGTCGAGGGGTTTTTAACCTTTCAGTTTCTGGGAATTAAGGCACTCAGTTCATTAAGATTCAAATTACTTTGTTTTTACCATAAAAGGTATTAACCACGTGAATTTCTCGGAAGTAGGAAATATGTAACTCGTCAGTGTCTTCGATTCGAGAAATTAGTTAACCCAAATCTCGGAGGGGTAGCTACATTTAGAGTTACTTGTATTTTGTTGTAGAGAAGCCTTTTCATGCACTTATGTTGCAATGGGTTGAAAAAGGAGTTAACAGATGGTGTTTTAAGCTTCGGGATTAGGAGAAGCGGTAACAGCAGTCGCCATTTGGTGTCAGGACCCGGTGAGTATGCTGTATGTTCGTTTGTGGGAGTGTAAGACTGGAAAGCATGTTAGTAATGTTCTTCTTGTTTCATTTTTTGACAGGGTAATATGTTAGCTATGTAAAAAATATATCATTGTAATAATCTGTTATTTTGGAACTTAAAAAAAGACGCTATGAATTTTTTGATTTCAGCTTGAAGGGTTTCTGGGAGGATTTATTTAGTCACATATGCAAGGAATTTGCAACGATTTTCGACGTCCTCTCTGTCTCTAAAATTGCGCATCAGCTGAGTGAGGAATCATTTTGATGTGTCATTTTATATGGAAATTAAAAAATCCAGAACAAGCTTTTTGACTCGTTAGAAATTTTTGAAGATGTACTAATTAAAAATGCCTAATTCAGAGCAAAAAAACTAGTTTGTCTGGTATGTCGAGTTTCTAAGAAATCTCTGACCGGTTTAGCATATTAATGTCAGTGGTTTCTTGGAAAGTGGGTGTGGCTGTCTAGATTCTAAGAAACTGACAGCTGGTTTGAAATGACCTTGGTTGTCCAAGAACGCAATATTCGACATACATAATTCATAATATTTCACATAAACAGTGGACAATTGTGGTCACAATGCAGGAATTTGCTACTTAAATTATCCAGTCAGCTTTGAATGTGGACCTTTTGTGTGCTGATCACATCTAGAACATACTTGTTTACGACCTTGTCCCAAACAAATCGTATTAATTCTACGATTTAGAAACCAAAAAAAATTGGAAAGAAAAATGTTAATTATCGTACAATGTCTTGGTCAGTGAGGCATGCCGAAGCACAGAAACTAATTAAAATGAGCATAAATTTTAAAGCTTCCAAAGTGCTGGTTATATTGCAACCAATTAAGTCATAATGAAAATTATACAAATTTACAACTATTCTCAATGGAAAATACAAAGTAAAAATTGGACTATAACATATTGTTCGATGGAAATATATAAGGAACATTTTGAAATGCCTCATATATACCCTATAAACATATTCATAGGTACACTTTCGAAAGTAAACAAATAATGTGGGATGGTGTATAGCCAAGGCTGTGCTCTAAGAAAAATCACAGGGTGCCCAAAGGCTCTCAACCATGAATTCTGGGGTGCCCAGCACTTTCATTAGTAATCAATAAATAAATGTTTTGAGAAAAGTGCTCTTGGGTAATTGTTTCCAGAAGTTTCGGTATGACCCCTTCATCAGTGGATTAATTTTTTGGTTGCACAAAAAGCGTTGAAGTCAAACGCGTGTATAGTGATGAAAATGCAACATACAAATTTAAATCACAATGCACGTGCAGGAATTTGAAAAGCTTCACGCGCACGTGATAAAATTTGAAGTCATGCGAATTTAAAGTCAATGTTTAAGCCGCGCGGGGCTTAAGCGTTCCCAGCCTGTGGATGAGGTTTCTTTCCTGGCGCTGTCTCCTTTGGGTTCCTCTCCTGGTTTGTTTGAGAATGGGCACACGCATGTCGTTGACTCCGTCATGGTTAGGGAGGTTAAAATGCTCCGCCACAGGGAAACCACCCCCTTGGTATCGTGTGTTGTGACTGAAACCCTCTACTGACTGGAGATGCTCACCAAACCAGTAAGAGAGCCTGCGACCAGTTTCGCCAATGTACATGGCATGACAGCGGTGACATGCGATTACATAGATTACACCGGCCACTGAGTACAGTCGAACTGATCTTTAAGTCGAACACCTCCGCCAGTGGAAGGGATTATGTCCGTTTTACCAGTGAAGGTGCAAGTGTGGCATCTCGATCTTCCGCAAGGAAAAGTTCCGGCTGGTGCTTGCTCGTGTTTGGGCCGAGACGAGAAAGAACTGTGAACCAACATGTCTTGAAGATTAGAGTCTCTCCGATAGATACACATGGGTTTGTCACTAAAAAATGTTTCATACTCGGGTTGTCAGTTAGGATGTTGAAGTTTTTCATAAGGATGTTTTTAACTTCCTGGTTCTTTGGATGGTACGTGAGCACTGCGGCCAGTGTTATCTATGTAATTGCATGTCACTGCTGTCATGCCATGTACATTGGCGAAAATTAAAAAATTAACCCACTGATGAAGGGGTCATACCCGTCTGGAAACATCTGGAAACAATTACCCAAGAGCACTTTTCTCACAACATTTAGTTATTGATTACACTTTCGAAAGTGCTTTTTTAAACATTTTGTTTGAAACACCATAATAGTCTTTTCTGTTAATTAATATGTTATAGACAATTTTTTTTCTTTGATGTAGGCTTACAGGTGTGTTGTGATAATTCCTGCACAGTGCAGTTCCTATGGTGTATAACCCCAATTGTTTGACCATGCTCACCACAAGTCTTTCATTAAGCTCAGTGGTAGAGCCTTTCAACTGGTATCTGGAAGGTCAATTGGGTTTCATTTCCCTTGTGGGCTCCAAATTTGTTTATCTAAGAAAGATCTTGCCATTTTTATTTTTATTATTTATCTATATTTGTATACCTGTTTGATATAATTACATTTGTCATGTACAATACTTTAGAGGGTCTGTGCAATGGGAGTAGTTAATTTGTGCAAGTTTACTGAGGTCTGTTTTTGTAGTTTGTACCTGCATGATGTGGGTCCTGTGGTGTACAATTTAATTCTATAACCTCGCTCACCAAGAGTCCTCCATAGCTCAGTGGCAGAGTGTTCCACCTGTTATCTGGAAGGTTGTGAGCTCAATTCCTGGGACTCAAAGTTTTTCTGAGAAAGTCCTTGACTTTTATTTATTTATTTATTTACTTATTTATTAAAGACAAGGTATCAGTGCTTCCTCAATCTTGTTACAGGAAATGTCCATTTTTGGATTATTTCCAATCACTTTCACTCTTATATTATATGTGTGGATGGGAGGCCTCACTGGATTAGAAAAGTCTCTGCATGTGAGCAGAGCTTAGGGCATGAAATTGGTACAAGGAAACTGTGACAGACTTCAGTGGTCTTTGGTAAAAAGTAGTCAGTCAAATGAGGTAGCTCGTCTCGATTTCCTGTTTCCTCAGTTTCATGTAATAAGGATATTGAAGGAAACTTTTTTACATTTTCCAATGCTTATTGAACTACTACAATTAGTATTAAAATTCTCTTAATATTCTCTTAATCCACATGGTTCTACCAGATGAATGTTTTCATTACAGTGAGTTAACAGTATTATAAGTTTTGCTTCCTTGTCTCTCACAAACAGGTCGGTACAAAATTTGTGCATCCCCCTTGTGGACCCCCATGTGGTCCCCCTTTTGGAACCCATGTGGACCCCTTTTTGTCCCCCCCCCCTTTTCTTCTACATGCCTGTTAAAAAATAATAGTCTGGCAAATGGTTGGGACACTTCATGAGAAAATATGAGTAATTGCCCCTGCAGGCTAGGGTTTAAAAATAGAGGAGGTATACTTCAGACCCACACAAATAAAAAGATTGACGACTTTATATGCTGGTATATAAGTAGATGGCCAGAAAAACTCTTGGTTGAACTCTGTGAGACGTGGAAGTTGGACTTCAGGGTAAAGCTTTCTAGGTGTGCAAGGTGGTCATTGTTAGTTCAGTGCACAAGATTCAATCATGCAGCCATCGTCAACATGAGGAGATGATTTCTACATTGTTTTAAGCTGTTAAGAAGATTCCTGCTTTCACGGTAACTTAACTGTCACTATATTTCGATCCAATATTCATACAGTTGAACACAAGAAAGAATTTGAGAGCACTTCATTAAAATAAGCAGCCCAAAACTAGAATGCTCAGACATGGCCGGTTGATGACTTGAGAACTAGTCTTAAAACTGGCTCAGCTGTCTAAGTTTCTTAACATAGCTTGAGCTCAACCGACACTTCCTTTGTACTCCTGTGGAAAAAAACAAAACAAAAACCACACAGTACAATAATTAGATTTTTAAAATTTTGCAGCTCGATGTTTAGATCCTTGGGTTTTAAACCGTGGGGGCAAGTACTTTATATTACCACACAAAGTGTCCTGTGCATTTGTCAAACTATTATTTTTTAACAGGGGTGCTGAAAAGGGGGGTCCAGATGGGGTCCACAAGGGGTCCAGGCAGGGTACAGATGGAGGGGGTACAAAAGGGGTTTTGTCAAGTATAATTTGCACTGAAAAAATGAGAAAAAGACAAAGATGAAGAGCTCATGATAATTATTCCAACTAATTCTGTCTTATGCTGTGGTCCGTGATCCGAAGTGGGGGAGGGGGATACTCTGTAAATTTTTGGGTGGGATGTGCTGCTGGGACTCTGAGACCCTTACCCCATACTGGACCAAAAATCCCTACCTTATATTGGTTCTGATTGCTTGAATGACTTGCGAACAATGCTTAATCAATGCGTAATTCATACAGGTATCCAAGTCTTTGTCAATCCCTAGTTTTCTGATAAATGATATCTTACTCCAGACCGAAACTCTCTGATTTCTGTTGCCTATCCGAGACCAAATTGGTTGAAATCCATACCCTTCACAGCATATATATGTATGGGAGTACCCGGCCCCCCAGGTCCATGATTAAGGGAGTCAAACTGCTACCATAATTAGAAGCTTGATTTAGGCCCACAATTGTCCAATCAGTGAAGTCGGAATCCCTGTTTGGCTGGGTTAGGTCCTGGATGGGAGACTGTCCTGGGAACAATGTGGATAGAAAATATTTAAAGAGTATTATATTATAGTTTTAAAATCAGTAGAAAATCAGTAGAAAATATTACGTGCAGCTGAGGAAGAAGTAAGTCAAGGTGTGCAGCCTCTTTGATTACTAATTTACTTGTAACTGAAGACCACCAAATGCTGTCACAGTTAATTAATGCTCCTACCTGTTTGACCCATTTTATAAACTTAATCCTCCTGTCCACATGAATGTGAACAAAAGCAATTGAGGGTGCTCCAAAAATGGATATTTTTTTAAACGAGATGTAGCCCACTTTTCACGGGCGAATAGTAAATACCTTGTTTTTGCATGGGTTAAAGGAAAAGTGCATTTTAACTACATTATTTAACTTAAATTTCTATCAATTTAACTTAAATCGCTCACAGTAAAGTAGTCCTAATATCTTTTCTGGCAATTGTTAAAGCTTGGTAAATAGGCCATAAATTTGATTCGAAATGAAGCGGAAGGTTTGTAGGAACCAAACATTTTTTTTGACCCTGAGGTGTGAGCACTGACCTTTAATACTAAATGGCAGGCCTTATAAGTTTCCTATTAGACCTAGTCATATGTATCACATACGTATCACAAAGCAACCTACTTGACCAACAGCAAATTCTCAATGCCACAACTTGTTTTTCCAAAACATACGCTAACTAAAGAAGTGTGTCAAAATTCTAGACCTGATTCAAGAGTTTTTGTTAGACAACCTCATTAACTATACCCACGCACTATCCTCCAAATGCAGGTGTCCTTAGGGTTTGTCTCACAATCCATTCCTCTGCCACAGGCATTGCAGAGGAGAAGTGCATGGTCAGCCAAAAGAATGTCTTATTGGAGGTTGGTTCTCAGAGTAAATTCAACGTAATTGACAGCTGGACATTTTATCAGCAATTGCACTTGCCAAAAGTGGGTGGAAGAGGGTCATCAAATAAAAACATGAATGATGCCCGGGAAGTTAATCGAAGTAACCGTTTGTCCTTTTTAAACCTTACAGATTACATTTCAAAATGTCTGGGGATGTAAATCATGGAGCTGAACCTGAATCTGGTGGCACAGTCAACCCTGGCTTTGATCCATTGGGTGCAGGTGATCTTGATAGCCATAGCCATGGTGGTACCCAGCTGACAGACTGGAAGAACTTTGCAGATAAAACTCTGGAAGAGTATCTTGTAAATTGTCCAGGAACCCATGGTGTGCCATTACCAAGCACAGGCCTTGCTGCAGGACAAGAGGATCCTTCAGTTAATGTATGTTGTTATAAGTGGTATTCTCCAGCTGGTAATATACACTCAGATACTAGTTACAGTGTAGCATGTAGCTTTTGATGTCCTTTAAGTGAACACTCATCCCTTCCTTCGTGGGCCAATTGTTTTGTAGGCACTCCCTTGTTGCTCCCTTTAGGAGACTTTTGTTGTAAGTAACCGCTCACTCATTCCTCCCTCCAGGGATCACCTTCTGTAAGTGAAAACTTGCTTCTTCCTCCCTTCCTTCCCTTCCTCCCTCCCTCCCTCCCTCCCTTCCTTCTTTCCTTCCTTTCTTTCTTTCTTCCTTCCTTCCTTCCTTTGTTCTTTCCTTCAGGGGTCATCTGTTCATGTAAATGAACACTCCTGCATTCATTCCTTCAGAAGTCATCTTTTGTAAGTGGACACTCTTCCCCTTCATGGATATGTGCTACATGTGAACATGTGTCTTGAATTCATACCCATCTTGTATTATGTCGTTGGAGTTCCCAAACAGATCCCCACAGTAATCAGTTGTAATGGGCAGATGACATTTAAGATTTGAGCAAAATTTAAAATGGTCGCGAGAACCTTTCCTTCATTTTTATTAATCCGTTAAAAATGTAGTTTTGACTTTGCTTATTTTATCAAGGTGCAGAGTACTGGCTACACTTCTGTGGACAGAATGTTTGACAAACTGAAAGAAACACCTTTGGCCAAAAAAATTGAACTGGTATTCATATTTTGATCAAATTTGGAACTGAAAATAAAAATCTCATCCTTTCTGAATCTTTTCTTTCGTAACAGTCCATGGGCACTCATGACACTTGGGATTTATTTTTATTTGACACGCATGATATATTTTTGACACCTTTTGCCTAATTAAAAATGATCTGCCATTTTCAGTGTCCTTTTTGAAGTTTTTAAAGAGATGTATTGCAACAGTTTGCCACCACATACCACTCTCTACCGTCTCATAGTTCTGTGAAACGTGGCTAGAAGTGGGTGAACCTCGAAATGGTGCTGAAATTTCCCATATTTGGTTCTTCTCATTTGTTTTTGAAAGGGACAATGTTATAAGCCGTTTAATTCCCAGAAGTTAAATTTTAGACTTTTAATTGAATTAATAAAACACCCTAGGCTGTTTTTTGATCATCATAACTTGGACTAAGATAACTTTGGTTTTACTTTAGGTCTACAACCCCCAGAGTCAATAAAGCGTTACTTTTATTTCTCAGTGAACATAACTTGAGATTTTCTTCATCATGTTAATAGTTCTTTTGACATTTTGTGTCTGCAGAAACAGGATGGGGAACTTTCCTCAAGTGACTCGGATAATGAGTTTACTGGGCCTCAGGAACCCTCTGAAAATAAAGAAGAGGTGCGGTTGTAATGTTCCACGATTTAGTTGTTAAAATAGAATCCTATACTGTTCGTACTGGGAGGAGATGTTCCACTCTACTGAGTGACTCGACTAGCGATTTTCACGTACTTTTTGTGGGCACTACCAAGGTCCAAGCTAACCACAAGGATTTCTTTTGGGGGTATGAGAGTATACGCATACCTACCCCCCTCTTCTGCAAACGCTTGTTGCCAGTGCAAGTACATTAAAACAAAATCTGTACCACCTGTCTCTGTACCCGTCTTACGGACGGTGCCTCCTTTTGTTACTGTGCCTACGTTCTGCACATCTCGGGATATTCGAGTTTCTTAAAATTGCCCACTAATACAACAATATTTTGGCACGGTTTAAGACTACATGGAAAAAGCAGATCTTGGCAAGGGCTATCAGAATCCAAAAAGAAAACTGGGGGTAACCACGCATAATTGAGCTGAAATTTGCAAAGAAACTGCAATACATTCTTTGTATTTTAACCCTTTTTTTAGAATTATGGTTGTTTAATTATCTCTGAAAAATGCGTGGTTACCCACATTTTTCTTTTTGGATTCCAATAACCCTTGGTAAGATCTACTTTTCCCCCATAGTCATAACCTGTGCAAAAATACATCTGTATTAGGAGGCACCGTCCTTAAAAGTGGCTGCTAACCGAGATTCATTCTCCTTTCAGTATGTTAGGTATGTTTTTCATCTTTATGTGGAGCAAGAAGTCGAGTCAGTGAAGCTGCTTACGGACAAGCCAATGCGGAGCGATTGTGTCACAATGAGCCTTCATTGTTGCTCAGGTGATAGGAAGTATTGGAAGTCCCCTCCATTATTCCTACATGCTAATGAAGAAGACACCTTTCGTTATCGCTATATTGTGAAATACAAGGAAGGACTAGCAACATGGCTGTTGAAGAAAGTCACATTTTCTAGAAGCAAAGATGAGAAAACGATCAAGGAGACTAATGCGCGTAAGCTGAACAGGGGAAACAACCAGTTTGACATTTTTCATCACCCAAGTAACCTCAACTGGAAAGGAAGCGTTTTCAGTGGACAACTCTTCTTTGTCAAGCTGTTATACGAGGAGCTAGGCAGTGGTGGTAACTTCAAAGAATTGCTGATGGAGTGTGAACATGTAGGCTTTGGTCACCCGAACTATATTGAGGAAGAGGTGAAACTGTTTTTAAGGTGGGTTGTGGAAATGACCAACAACAGCCCCACTCCCTTTCAGAGTGTGTACTTGTGGTCTCTTCTCGGTCAGTTAGTGCATCGAGTGCGAGGGTTTTCAGCTTGGTATACTTGCAGTTTACTTGGACACAAGTCTGCCGACTTGCTTCTGTCATCCCTTGCGGAATGTCTGTACACAGAACTTCCTCAGTCCACTTTAAAGTTTATCAGAAGTGTCGCAGAAGATCTTTTTAAAGCTGGATCTTCAACAGGATGTTTGCTGTTTATCAAGTATTTCTGTAATTTGCTCGATGTCAACTTTGTGATGCAGGTAGCAGACAAACTTCCATCCCGTTCATACACTGAACAGCAATTTGACCAACAAGTACCCAATGTGCTGGACGCTCTGAAGAGATTAAAGACGCCGGCCAACTGTTTAAGATATTGCTCGTACGTGGTTGACTGTTCTCCAAGTGTCCCGTGCCTCTGGAATCTGTACCAACTTATATCCTTCTGTTTTCCTGCCTTGGTGGACAGCCTCACAGAAGAGTTCTCAAATCTTTACTGCAGGTTCATCTCACGCAGTCGAGCAAAGAAACCAGACCTTCTTCAGCCACTGTATTGGTGCCAGGTACCAGATAACTTGAAGGGAAAACTTACCAATCCATTATGCAAGGCGCTGGCTGACCAAATTGGTTCAGAATCAACCTGGCCAAAGGAAAGACTCGCCAGCTTGAAGAGCATTGCTCTAGATGCAAGTTTGCAGTCAGATCACTTTCGTTCTTTTATTTTAGGTGTCGTAACACACAAGTGTAAAGAAGTGGTTTCCATCCTCTCAGATCTCCTAAAATCGAAGACATTTTGCTCATACTGGAAGACCAACTTCTCCTGGGAAGACAAAGTAAAAGTTTGCAATCACTGGTTAACAACCTACTTCCATAAAGCTGGGATGAATCCGAAAGACAAGATCTTAAGTGTCGTGGAAGCCTGTGAGTTGCTGTGTAAAACAGATACACTGAAAACCGACAAAGTACTTTGCGAAGCTATGGATAAGGAGGTGCATCGTTTGGTTCTCAAGACAAAGATCGAATCTGTGATGGATGCATTTAAAGATGCTCAGAGGCGCGCCCCGGAAATTCAGCAACGCCTCACTTTGCTTCTCAGAAGTGCAATAAAACAACAAACTGGCACAGGGGACTGTCGTTCAAGGTACAGGCAGATGATTCACATGCTTGGCTTCGATGTGTCGAGGGAAAGAAAAAGAGATCTGGAAAAGGTGAAGCTAGACAGGTAGGTTTAATACGTATGGCGTGTTTCATGTAAACATTTTAATAGCGATAACTGTAGTAAGCAACTGAAGCTACCCTGAAGAAAATTGCTTTAAGTATATATTCAAACGTTTCAAAGAGAAAAACGACGTTCTACAGTTGTGTTGTATGTACACGTATACCTTTAAAGACGTCAAATTTGAGGAAGTTAGTTACTACCATGTGCACTGTGAATCCGTTACATTTATGCTGGTATACAGCATGTTAAAAAAAAGAAACCTTGTCGAGTAAAAAAGGGTGAAAACTGCAAGAAAATGCAGCAAAGTACAAAACATGATCAAATGGCATTTACTTTTCTTCTCAGATAGCGAGCACATTATTTAAACATAGTATGCTCTTGTCATAGTGGAGAAACGTTCTCAGAAGGACAAAAACCTGGTTATTAATGAATGGAATCTGAACAAGTTTGCCAGTGCTGTCTACCCAGAAATCCCCTGTCGTATTGTTGGTGTTGTACGGTATCTACCCTTCGGGCAGGATAAAAGTATGAATGAACGTGGCCTATGATGACTACTGAACTCTTATAAGCCACCAACTTTCCTGATCTCGAGTGTGGTCATTTAGGTTAGGCTGTGTTAATATGGGAACCTCAGATTACTGGACAAAGACCCCACATGTAGTTGTGAAAGCATACTGTGGATCTCTATTTCTATCACCAAAAATTCCTATTTACAAAACTTTGGATCTGAATTTGTTCACTGTGTCTTTGTTTTAGGGCTAAAGAAGAAGTTCTTTTAGTTATGCTGGAAACTATGCTGATGCCAACTGAAGGAGAAAATGAAGAGATCTTCAAAGCTATGATTTCTACCAGTGAAGGTTGGTTGCTCGTGTTAAGTGCACTTAACCCTCAGAGCGCGCTTGTGAGACACCCGAAAGTTCTGACGGTCACAGCTGCCCTACAGTCATTAACAGATCCTGTACAAAGGCGTGACTTGCCTGTAGTCTTTTTTCTAAGACTGAAGGACGAAGACATCAACCTTCTTGCAAAGTTTTGTGCCTTGGCGTCTTCCTTGGAGTCAAACATTGGACAACACGATGTAGATGACAGGATGACGCAGTTGTATTCCGAACGGGGTGCCGCACAAACATTCTGCGAAAGATTCTCAAAACTGGAACATACCATCCGTTTCCTTGAGGCAGTGTCGAAAGACATTGTTGTGGTGTCTGACGCACAAACCTTAATCTGTGAAGTCAATAAAAGGAAGAAAGAGAAGAACACCGTCACCCTTAAAGACGTCCTTGATGTTAACTACTGGGGAGAGCTGCTCGGTTTGATTGATTTGGAAGAGGGAACCACGCAGGTTCAAGGATCAGTTATGTTTGCCAACGTTGCGCGTATGTGTTTGACAGAGGAGTTTGCGGAAAGTCAGATATCAGTGGAGGATGTAACCGATTTTACAGAAGTCGATTCAGAATCCAAAGGTCAAAGCAGCACAGCACATACAGCAGCTGAGATTTTGTGCCTCCTTGAAACCAAAGGATTGCAGCAGCTCACAGAAGCATGCACCTATCTGATTGACAGGACCAAGGATCCAAGCATTAAAGAAGTGGACATGCTCTTAAGTGGAGTTGTTAACGACGAATTTCTCCATAGAGAGCTCAAAGTGATCAGCTCATTCTGTGGTGGATTCATTCCACAGGAAACAGAGAAAATGCTGATAAACTAGTGGCATTTTCCTTCCGTTTGTGAGAAGGTTGAGCAGCTGATGTCAGTGTTTTCAGCCCTAGGATTTGATGAAAGCCAAGATGCGGCAGTAACCAAGGATTTGCAAGGCTTCATGTCTTGCAGTCATGGTGGTGAACTCACCCTTGCACGCTTATCTGAGATTGTTGAAAACAAGACCGTGGCCATTGTTGACGGCAAGGTTGACGAAACTCTGACAACTATTCTAACAACCCTTCAAGAGTCCACTGAACTTATTTCCTTCATGAAAGAAACGGCTGGTGAAGACATCAGAATACTTATTGATGCTGTAGAAGAACATTCTGATCAGTTTGTTTCTGAAGCAACAGTTTCTGATTTGATTGACGTTCATGGATTTCTGCGAAACTTCCTAAAAGAAACACCAAAGAATCCATTAATGTTTTTGGATAGTCTTGAGAGCTGCTACAGTAAGCTTGAAAAGAAGATAGAAATGGCTGCCAAGATCAAACAATGTGGTTGTAATGTCCATAGTTTGAGGGGCCTGTACATGAGTGTTGCCAATCGAGGCGAGATGACAAAGGAAATCATTAGTAATGCAGTGCAGAAAGGGTGTTACCTGATAAAGGTCAACCCAGATGGATCATGTGATGTTCAGCTAAGCTATCGTCGCCACGAGGGTGTCTCTAAGGAGTCAAGCTACAACATGGCAGAGCTTCATGACCTTAGAAGCCGAGCTCTTCTTATTGTAAACACTGACAAAAAGCAGGATGAGACGAAGCAATCAGACGACTGTGATGCTGTAGCTGCTTCCGTGAACATGACATTGTCTGCATTTACTCAGCAAGTTGAAATGATTACCGACATCCTTAACATGGTGACGTTGTTGCAAGAATCAGGTCATCCAAAGTTTAAAAAATTTTGGTCGAAGCTTAATTCCTCTGAAGAGATCGAATCTCTGGCAAATTCCTTGGAAGCAAAGCTGAAGCAGTGGGAAAACATCTTGCACATTTTGCGAAAAGAACACTATTTCCTGAATTTTTTTCATCCCGACCAGCTGTGGTCGCTACACAAGTTTTTCTCAAAGCGTTTGCCTAGTGTTAAAAAAGGTCTGTCACTGAAAAATGCTGTTCGCAGCCTGCTGTGCTTTGTCGATCCCAGTATACAACAAGAGGACCTAGATGGTTGCCATTGTCTGTACCAAGCACCAAAAGTAAACCTTGGACATGAGAGTGATCTTCGCGCTATTGGACAAGTTCTAGATGCCATATTTATGCCTCGCCAAACTGCCAAATCGCAAAAGGTACCACAGCACGACTTGCAAAGAGCTGTCAAGCTGGGTGAATTATTTGTAGCAGTCCTTGAGCAAGGCAGTAAACAGACTGCCCATGTGGTCATGTCTCTATTTCAGAGTACAACTGGCTCTTATCCCCAGCCAAGCGAAGTTCTCTTTTGCCATTCTGAGACCAGCTGGGAAGAAGTCGAGCGTCTCCTGAAACGTGCATTTGAAGCACATGACCATTCCATAGCAGTCAAGTTGCATTGCTTAGCTAATGTAGAGAACTTGTCTAACGACATGCAGTTTGACCTTGTTGAAGCTATCCAAACGCACCAACAGAGTGCGAAAGGGCCATACTTACTGAGCATAGTTTGCTGCGGAGGAATTCATCACCACATTGCTGATCAGTTTTCTGCAGCAGTGCATAATGTTATTGGAATGACTGAAGTTGAACTGCGGACTGAATTCAAGAACAATTTCCCTGATGTTTTCATGGTTACCTCAGACCTTCCTGGCATGGGAAAGACAGAAGCCATTCACGAACATGCTGCATCCCGAAAAAAGAAAGCTGTAACAATTCCGATCAGTGGGCCTTTGACACGAAAAAGTCTAGTGAAAACGTTGTCAGGTTTGCAGCTTCATGGGTATGAATGTATTCATTTTGATGTTGGGGAAGTAGATGACCCATCCGTTCTTGACACCTTCATCTTTGAGCTTGTTGGAGTTGGGATGGTTTCCTCTGGAACAGACCTTTTTCGTCTGCCAACCAAACATATCTACATCGAAATTGCAAACACGCTGAGGCACTGGCTGCAAGATTCACTCCCTGTCACGAAGTGTTTTTCTCCTTTGCACATCAAACTGAATGGCTATGAAAACCTTGTTGTGAGCCAAGAAGCACTGAGCCCAATTCAAGTGGTTTGTCAATATCTCGATGCTTTTGAATCGGGTTTATTGGAAAGCAAAGAAGTGAGGCCTGGGGATGTGAAACCTTTACCGCCAGAACGTTGCAAAGTGCTGTTGTCAAAGCACTTCTCATCAAGTGGCGACTTGTCATATAACATCGTAGAGAATTTTATCAAAGTCTTCGCTAATCAGCTTTTGCAGTTTTCCGCAAGTCCTTACTTCAAGCCACACAATCTGAGAGTCGTGCTTGGCCCTTCCCATGATGTCCGAAACTGTTTGTTCAAAGCTCTTTTGGAGGTATCAAGGGAGTTTGCATCTCGTTCCGTTGTGACATGCAAGAGTGTTCAGTCAGAAACAATCTCCAAAGAACAAGCCACTGAAGTGCTAAAAAAGATTCAGTTGTCGTCAAAGAATGTTGCTGAGGAAATGGTTGAACGAGTGGAAGGAATGATACAATGGTCGGACAACAACCACCTCGTGATTGTCTTTCACAGTCTTGAAGCGCTAACTATTTCAGCGTTGTATCGCGACTTGTCACTGGTGCCTCCAAACGTGCATGAGCTATTCGAAACTCAAGCCATGAAGGGAAAAGGCATGGATGATTTCACTAAGATGAGTCAGAAAGAGCTTCAACAGAGGTTGGATCGAATTGTTCGAACAACCCCGAGAGAAAACGATGACAACCTGGAAAGCCTTGATTACGCTCTTACCCCTGACAACATACTCAAAATGGTGTTAATCATTCAACGCATAAGGGCAGGTATTCCAGTCATTGTTATGGGAGAAACTGGCTGTGGAAAGACTAGTCTGGTTAGATACCTTGCAAGGACCTGTGGTGTCCCATTTCATGTGTTCAATTTCCATGCTGGTGTGAGTGAGGAGCAGCTTTTCAACTTTGTGTACAAAATGGAGAAAGAAGCAACAAATGGCAAAGAGGTTTGGGTGTTTCTTGATGAAATTAACACTTGTGAATACCTTCGAACCATCAATGAGATGATTTGTCACCGCAGCATCAAAGGCAAAGCACTCATGCCAAACCTTGTTTTCATTGCCGCTTGTAATCCGTACCGTCTTCGTCCTCCTGGAAAGATCTCAACGGCTGGTCTAAGTGGAAAGACGATTACAGATGAATACTCCAGACTGGTGTATCGCGTCCATCCATTGCCTGAAACAATGATCGACTTTGTTTGGGATTATGGATCACTGAGTAAGACCGACGAACGTGCCTACATTGACCGCATGGTGCAGGGAATCACTGGAAACCCTAACAAATTACTGGTCGATCTTCTCTGCACTTCCCAGGAGTACATCCGAGAAGTTGACAAAAGCCCTTACTGTGTCAGTTTAAGAGATGCCCACCGTTGTATTGTCCTTGTGAGGTGGTTTAAGAAAATCCTGCAGCAAAGAAAAGATCTTCCTTTTTCAGTCTTTAATGATAGTCGCAAATATCACAAAGCTGCTCGAGGGTTCTCCTACGAAGTGAGGGCCTTTGTTCTCGCCTTGGCCCACTGTTACCAATCACGTCTTCCTACCACAGCGTCCAGAGAAGGATACCGTAAGCACATTTTTGGGTGCTTTAGGAAACATGCTAAGTATTCATTCCACGAGTCGAGCTTTGAAGCCATTGTGAGAGCAGAGCAAGAAGACTACCTAGAACGAATGGAATTGCCAGAGGGAACTGCTAAAAATGCTGCACTTCGTGAGAACGTATTTGTAATGCTGGTTTGTATCCTGAACCGAATTCCTGTCTTTGTTGTCGGTAAGCCTGGTTGTAGCAAATCGTTGTCCATGCAAATAATCCGGAGCAACCTGAGAGTAAAAGACGCCAAAGACCCTTTTCTCAAGACACTGCCACAACTCTACGTTGTTTCTCATCAAGGATCTGAATCATCAACATCTGACGGAATTCTCAAGGTGTTTGAGAAAGCAAGAAGGTACAAGGAGCATAACAAAACCGGTGATGTACTTCCAGTTGTTCTTCTTGACGAGATTGGGCTGGCTGAAGTATCAAAGTACAATCCACTCAAAGTGTTACACAGTCTACTGGAACCAGGTGACAGTGCATTTCCTAATGTTGCTGTGGTGGGCATTTCGAACTGGGCTTTGGATGCTGCAAAAATGAACCGTGCTATTCATCTGTCACGGCCTGAACCTGATGTTGGTGATTTGTTTGAAACTGGAAAATCCTTGCGAGAGGCCAGCTGTGACGGGAATGGTGTTGGGTTATCTCATACACGTTCTGGGCGCAACTACAGCCAGGAAAGCTATCCGGATGACAAGCAGCTCCGTTGCCTTGCTGAAGCGTATCAGAAATACCAAGAGAATCAAAGATATCCAAACTTCCACGGGCTACGTGACTACTACAGTTTAATCAAATGCCTGAGTACGGAACCGAAACAAGACACCATACAGATGATTTTTTCTGAGGACAAATCCAAGATAATCCAACATGCCTTGCAGAGGAATTTTGGTGGCGTGCCCAAGGACGTCAACAACTTTCAAAGCTTGTTTCAGGAAGGGCTTCAGATGCAGGAGCTGATGGAGGAAACCTACTATTTTCCAGTTACAGAGCTCATTTGTGACAATCTACATGATAAGCTTGCTCGTCACCTAATGATAATCACAAATGGAGACTCTGCAATTGGAATCCTTGATCAGACGCTACAAAGTCTGCAGAAAGAGAAGATCACTATCTTTGGAAGTCGATTTGAAGAAGACCTCTCAGAAGAGTATAACTATCGAATGTTAAGCCGCATTATTCTGTGCATGGAAAGAGATTGTGTACTGATTCTTCGAGATCTTGAGAGTATCTATGGCAGTCTGTACGATATGCTAAATCAAAACTATACAGTAGTTGGAGGGAAGAGGAACTGTCGTGTCGCACTCGGCGCTTTCAGCAACCCAATGTGTCAGGTTCATGACGGATTTCGCTGCATTGTGTTGATTGACCAAGGAAGAGTCAATTTCACAGATCCCCCTTTTCTCAATCGATTTGAAAAGCAGCTGCTCCGTTTTTCGGATGTCCTGAATGGGGAACAAAGAAAAATTATCAACACTCTGCAGGACTGGGTAAAAGGCATTTCAACGATTCCTCATCTCGAAACCCAGTTTCACGAAGAAGATATGTTTGTTGGATTTTGCGATGACACCCTTCCGTCACTTGTCCTTAAGAACAGTCATGACCGGCTGGTCAACAGCGATGAAATCCTGGAACAGTGCAAGCAGGATCTTATAATGGTGGCATCTCCTGATGGTGTTGTGAGAAGCCTACAATCGGCCTTGGCAAACGCGAGTTTGGAGGACGTTCGGGCACTTTACAACAACTACTTCCAGAAGCCCTTGCACAATGGTTTAAAGGATTATTTGAAACATTCCCTGGAAAAGCTGCAACTTGATTCAGACAGTGAAGATGCCACAAATGGTATGCGACTGGTCATAATGACTCATAGCAACATCCATGTGAATGTATCGCAATGTCTTGATGGGTTAATTCGGTGTCAGACAGAAAAACTCAGTGCTTTCAAATCTGAAAAGCAGCTGGCAAAGGAGTTAAAACGTTTCTGGGGATCCTGTGACTCGCTTTTGGTGCTGCAATGCAAACCAGAGCTAGATGCTACTCATATGCTTCTTGCCAAATCCATTATCGAGCAGCAGAGAGAGAAATATATCAAGGAGGCGACGAGCCAAATGCAGCTTAAGCACGTTTGCATCGTTGTTCATGTTCAAAGGGAAAGTGATGCCAATGAAGTTCAGAATCAATGTTGGCAATTCAGTTTCCAAAGTGGATGGAAGCAAGTAACAATTGATGTTTTGGAAGACCCAGTTTTGTCGATTACCGAGTGTTTGGATGTTACTGTCGTGGACCTCCTGGAGTCAAAGGCACTTTCATTTGAGGATGTGGCCTCCAGTCAGTTTCTTTGGTGCTTTACTCGAATCAATTATCCCTCCACTAACCAACCCTCCCTGGATGCAATTCTTCAGTTGGAACAGTTATTGAGGTCATCCCCCAAGATCCTGGAATGTTTCAAGGAGCTAGTTAAAAGGTGGCTAAAAAAGAGAGATCAAGACAATTTACAAGCAGATCTTCCCAGTTGGCAGTACTCTGTAGCATGTGATCGACAAGCCTTGATCAACTCCTCACATCTAGTGGGAGCTATTCAACATCATGTCAGTCATCTCGTACGTCAACCTCTTGCAAAAATTGTGTACTTCTTGGAGAAGGAGTCTGCCTGGCCCCAGTTCTTGCTTACACCGGAAACGTTTGATGAGGAGGAACTGCAGGCCTGGTTGGATTTGATGTTGGATGAGGATATTTTCAATATTGATGACATCCCCGACCACCAAGGCGCAGAGTCCTACTTTATTCCTGAGCAGCGTCTGCAGCTGAGATTCCCTTTTGCATCTGTATTTTACAAGAAGGTGGAAACAGTGCAGCCTATGTTTGCTGAAGACCAAAGGCGACTTCTCTTAAATGAGAATAACCTGGATGAGAATGAAGAATTGCACGATGTTGCCGTAGAATCTCAACTACACAGGTTCGCCCAAGTTGTAAAAGAGAAAGTTCCACAAGTGGTCGAAATTGAATATCTTCAAACGAACATTGGTTGCTACGTTGACGATCTTCTTGATATGAAAACAGCTCACGTTTCCAATGCCCTCTTACGTACTGAAAGAATTGACTTCTTGAAATCAGCGATGGCACACGATATCAAATTTTCAATTGATGGTAATCTTGCTGTGCTTTTAACTCGGCTGCATTCTCTCTTCTGGTTGAACGAACCTTCGTACATGGCAGCCCTTCAGGTTTATAAGACGTGCCACCAGTTAGCAATTGTAGACCTCGATGGTCTCTTCTGTGAGTTTACACCTGTGTTTGCAGAAATGCTGTTTCGGGATAAGAACTCATCCCCACGTGAATTCTCTGAAGGTCCTCCAGAAACCGACAACCGAAGCAGCAGTGACATCGTGTATGACGAAAATGTGGTTTCGAGGGTAGGCAATGACAACCAGGAAGGTAACGCAAAGCAGGTTTTTCACGAAGATTCTATGTCACGTACCCAGACTGAAAATGAGTCACAATCGCAACAGTGGACAGGGAGTGTGGGCACTAAGGTAGAAGAAGGGTTCGGCGTAAAAGAGGCAAAGGAAGATATGGAAAGAGTCAATGAAGTGCATGGAATGGAAACAGTGAAAGAGCAAAAGGAGTTGATGCAAGTTGGAAAGATAGAAGATCAAGAACAGCAAGATGAAGACGAAACACAGACAACCAGCAGAGACGTTTCAGTAGCAGAACATCGTCACGAAAGTTTCTCTGGTAAAGAGAGAGCTGGTGAAAGAGAAAGCATCAGTGGGGTGGACAGTGTCGAAGAAAACCAGGCGCTAGAACTGCAGGAAGCTGCGGAACGAAGTCCGCAAGAAAATGGACAAAGTGATTACGAAGAAAGAACGATGAAAGACAACACTCAAGTTCGTAGCACTCTACAAGAGGAGGGTCCTGTTGAAGAAGATGAAAATTTGGACCAGCAGATTGACGAAACTGAAAAACGCGTATACAAGGAAGACGAAAGTGATGAAGGCATCAAAGAAGAAGAGAAGGGAACTATTTCAGACGACGACGAATTAGAGGAGGAATTAGAAGAGTTAATCGATGACGGGGACGAGGAAAGAAGTGTTGGCTTTGATGCTGTACTTGTAGAGACGCTGTGTTCCGCGTTACTTCCAACACCTGATGTGATAAATACGTTTAAAGGCCCTGACAGTTGGCAGCGAACAACTAGTCTCTTCTTATCTACAGTTACTAGAATGCAAGTTCAAATCCCTGCCTTTCACTACCTTCGTGTCTGTTACGACTTTGTCACCCTGTTGGTTTTACCGGAGGGACTCGAACCTTATTCTCTTTACATGCTTGGTGCACTTGGACAGACAGGAGCCTCTGAGGGATGTCTCGACTCCCCAGACATATTTGATCGCATCACAGGCGTAATTGACGAGTTGGAGAAAAGAGGTGTTCAGAAGGGAAGGTTGGAAGACTTCTTGATGCTCTTCTTTGGACGATGCATCGACTCAAATCCAGACACGCCAGTTCTTGGCTCTATTCTAGCTAGGATCTGTTCTAGTGGAGAGACGTCGCTTATACGCCTCGCTGGGCCATTGGTGCACCGTATTTTTCTCATGGAAGAAGAACTTTGCCCTGGTGTCTTTGAAAAACTCTTGTACAGCTTGGATACCATCACTGAACATCCAGGCCTCCAGGAAACAAGTTCTGCTTTGTCAACTCTTGGTGATGACGTTGAAATCGACTCCCCATTTGCTGTGATGTGTTGTGATCTCATCAGTGAAGTTGCATTCTTGGAATTAGATTTTACTACAGTTTCCAGCTCAGAGGATCAAATTTTGTTGAATTTTCGCAAGGCTTTTCAAATTTTAATGGATCCTTGTGAAGAACCCAAAAACGGCGTGTTCCATCTTCTTTGTGCCACAGCATATCTGAGGTCATTCCTGTCATCGTTTGCCAAATTTATTTTGCAAAGACGCCAGTGTCTAGTAGAAGACGGGGAGTTCTCCATGTTCTTGAATGAAATAAATGCTGCCTTTCACTCGATTCAGACCGATCCAGTTTTCTCCAGGGCAACAGAGCTGCGAATGTACTTTCTAAAGGAACTAAAGAAAGAGCTCTACATGTACGATGCACATGACGTCTGCCAAAGTAGCTGCAAACTCCCGGCTTTGAAGAGCTTAGATTGGGCAGAAGAAAATCTGGTCGGCAAACTGAGTTTTGACCCTTTCCAGAACTATACAGAGAATTCCCAAGCGCAAGTAGCATTGGCAACATTTCTTGAGAAAAACAACCTTAAACCTCTTGAAGACGTCTTCCATGCTATGTCAAAGTCAGTGACAGAGAGGTGTAAGATGGCAGCCGTTTTAACTAAGTCATTCTACCTTGTTCGTTCAACACGTAACTTGCGGGACAGTGAGGACAAAGCAGTAGAGTCCTTTACTGGGAAGTTGGTTAACTTGGAAACACCATATATTGAGCTTCTTCTACGAATCACCGGACGAAAAGATTTCAAAACTCCAGGGCTTTGCATTTCGCCTGAAACGTCGCCAGCTCATGTACATAAGGCAACATTGATTCTGCATCTTTGCATTATCCTAGCCTCGGGCTTTGACAGCTTAAAGAAGAGTAGACTTGCTTTCATGTCATACCTCACCAACCCATTGGCGTCACAGAATTGCTATGTCCTGGCGTCTGGGGAAAGCACTCAACGCCCTTCCAAGATACACCACAATTATAGTGCTGAGCAGGGTGGCCAAACAAGCGCTTTCTTCTGTTTCTGTGGAACAGTGTTTGTCATTTCTGGACACGAAAACAAGAGCGAATGCCCCACTTGCAGGTCAAAATGTGAAGCAGAGAAAACAGGTGGCAAGAATGAAGCAACCGTAAGTACCATTCACTCGTCGACGGGTTATGTCCCTGCTACAGGTTCCGCAGATTTCTCCCTCCACGTACGGCAACTGAAACCAACAGAGTTCCGCATTCTTCACTTGTTTGTTCACGCAGCGCTTTATGGTGGTTATGCACTGGAGTTGTTTGATGAAAAGTGTCTTTCTCAGATACTGAGCACTGGTCATACGGAGAGTAGCCCTGGTGAAGGGTGCTTTCAACAGATTGACAAGGATCTCAAGGCGTTATGTTGTCTCTTAGATGCCAAAGAAGAAGACATCATCCGCTTCCTACACTGTGCCTTGGAGGAAAGTAGTTCCGTCCTAATCTCAGCAGATCTCTGTCATACACAAGACTCGAGATTGAAATGGGAAAAGAAGTTTGCAGCAGCTGTTGGCCCATTACTAGAAGAATTTTACCCAAGAAAACAGTTGGTATGTTCTCAAGACTTTGTAGGCAAGTCCAAGTTGGCTATTCAAAGGAAGATCGAAGAGACTGACAGCCCTCAATTTTCAGACACGAACGAGAGAAACCTTCACCTTCCTAGACTGTTCCGAGTGACATACCCAAAAACGTTCACCAGCTTAAGAGCCCATTACATGACAGTTGATGATGTGGAGAGGAATAGCCATCCTCTACTCGGCTTATTTCTTGATTATAATGACAGCCTTCCTCTTGTGGCAAACATTAACGACCTTCTTTCATGGAGTCGTATCGTGGATTCTTTGCTGAGTAGACGTCTCACCCGAAAGGAAGGTACTACAAAGATTGGAGATATAATTCGAAGGGAAGGCCACTCCCCTGAGGAGAAAAAGCGATTGAATGAAACCTTCGACAAGTTTAGCTTGGCATGGGAGAGGATGCGTCCCTTTGTTAAGGAAGAGTTGCAGTTGGAAGTGCCATATCTTAGCGAGAGTTCGGAGATTTCGTATTGCCTTGTGGAGAAGAGAGATAAAGGAGTGTTTCTTTGTGCAGCTTTGGAAATACTTCAAAATATCCAGAATGGTTTTCTACGGAAGACGCTTGCCATTGCAGCTAGAGGAAAGTGTTCTGCGTTGGTCTTCTTGGAACGAGATGAAGGAAAATCTGCCATTCCAATGGTCCACTTGCAGGAGGCTCGAGAAAAAGAAATTATCCAGTACCAGTGGTCTGACGATATTTTAAGGCATTCCCAGCGGAATACAGAGTATGGCCATGGCAAGAAAATATTCTTTGATCTTGTAAGGATTGAAAAAGAGATGGCCGTCCGCTTCTTGGTAGGAAAATCATTCCTCTCAACTTTTGACGGTTTTCACGAGTTCATCTTCGCCCGAGAGCTCTTCCACACCTGCAGAGGGATTCTAGACGAGTTACAAGAAATTATTCCACAACAGCCACTTACAGACGTTCTCCGGAGTGGTCTGGTGCGTCAGAGTGAACACAGCCTTAAGAGCGTACAAGATTTGCTAGAGCACATGGAAGTCGTCCTTTGCCTGTTGAAAAGGCACAAAGTTGGAAAACCAGAAGAACTCTTGACAGAATTTACAGACAAGTGGCTGTGCGGGTCAAGACCTTTTCCAAAAGATTTACTCCCTCAGCCCCACAGCGCCATCCAGCTGACACATGTAGTTGCCTTGTACGAGTTCCTTGAAGATTTGTTGGCTGAATCGGCTGCCAAACGCATGCACGACATGTATCGGGCGTCCATACCTGAGGAGGTATCACAAGAAATGACCAAAGCAGCCCCAGCATCTGGAAAGGCCGAGTTAGATCGTTCGTTACTTAATGCCGTCACTACAGCGCTTCGACGCTTCATTTTCCGCTACCTTTCCTCGGAGGAGATGAGACCCGAGCCAGGCGACAGTCTCGTGGAGCGCATTTCAGAGCCCTCGCTGTGGCCAATCGACTCGTTCAAATTATGGAAACCGCTAAAGGTGGATTCTTCAGCAGAGTTCGTCAGCTCTGTGTTCCCTGAGAAACTGACCATAGGGCATACGTATGAAGTCCTTTGCTTTTACCAGTACCGTCTCAAAGTGAGTGAAAATAATTTTATTAATAGTTTCTGCATCTTTCGCTTTCTTGCTGTAAGAGGATAATCACTACATATTCACGTCAAGTAAGCTCAGAACGAATGGCTTGGTTTCTCGTAAACAGTTGTAGATTTGCCGTTTTGGCTGAGCGAAGAAATGTTTTTTGCATGTATTCGATTCATTCAACTTGTAGAAACCACCGAGATGGAATCTTGGTGAAAATCTAGCAGTCCTTGTTTCTTGGGATGGCCATGGTGTACGTGTCGAGTGGAAAAGATCTGTGAAGTCAAAGAACCTTAAACTTTGTTAACACTTGCGTGAATTATGCGCCGATCAATTCGAAAGTTCAACATCCCCCCCCGGGCAACCCCCCGGGCATTTGAACTTTTGAAGATCGGCTTGTTCAAATTCCCTCCCCTCGGGGCAAGTAAGCCGTTCAAATGCCCCACCAATTAGTATTGAACTGCCTCTCCTCAAAGACAAATTTGGTCTTCAATCAAGCACTTTACGTGCCTTTCAGAGAGAGATACGCCGTAATGACACCTTCAATCTCTTTTTTTAAAGACCCTTTTCAAAGAGTTATTCACTAACAAAGGCGAAAAACTATCTTGTAAATCCGTCAGAACCCGCAAAAACCGAAAAAATTCACGGGCCTATTACGTCAGGCCCGTCCGGTTCAAATTCCCCACCCTTCCAACGCAACGTTCAAATTCCCCCCTCCCCGGGCACGATGCACAGTCAAATGCCCGGGGTATGCCCGGGGGGGGGATGTT
>Ga0126336_10000033_pt1 | contig 27245 bp, 13 predicted proteins | sample SidCmetagenome_FD_92530 | JGI IMG/M metagenome (GOLD analysis project Ga0126336, IMG submission 92530) | Coral microbial communities from El Islote,Puerto Morelos, Mexico - Siderastrea C C metagenome | ecosystem: Host-associated > Invertebrates > Cnidaria > Coral | place: El Islote,Puerto... | reverse complement strand
CGCCAATTGCTTGTATTTGATTTGATTTCTGATTGGTTCATTTTGTGTTTTGTTTCTGTTGTGATTGGTCAGAGTAATTGCTTTGGTTTTGGTTTTACGACACTCATTTGAAAACCGCTCTATCATCATGGAATAGTTGTAATGTAAAGATAGTCGATAATTTTCGATAGTAGAAACAGTTGAACCTCGATTATCCTGACTGGATGGGACCCCCAAAAATAGTTCGCACAATTGAAGACAAACATTTTGAGAGACGTCTCTGAACTAAGTACATCATTGGTGATCGAGCTAATAGGGCGGTTATTTTCAGAAGAAACTGTATTCACTGATGGCTAAAATAGCCACACGCTTGTCTTCATCTATTCTGATAGTGTTCTCAGTCAATTTTCATTAGGTGCGTGGAGTAAATGAAACCTGCTTTAAGGAATTAATTATACTTTTTCTCTTCTTTTGGAATTCTAAGTGAAAGAACACCCGGCAGTTATAAGCTACTTAAACTTATTAACCAACCTTTAAAATGGTCTGGAGAAGCTGTTGGTGAGTGGTTGAATGGCGCAGAGAACACATAGGTAATGTAGGATGCCAATAACTGATTACGCCCATGTTCATCCTGATTGTTTTCCAGCAGTTGATGAAGGCGATAAACCATCTGTATCAGTGACTCAAAAGCGGCTTGGCCGATGTTAACTGTCAAAAGAAGCAACACAGTAATTCAGTTTCTCTTATAAATTCCTCACCAACAAAGCATCAATTTAAGGATTGTGCGTCCTAATACGGAGGCATTTTTGCACTGTTTGTGACTGTGAGAGAAAAGCAGATCTTAGCGAGGGCTATTGGAATCCAAAAAGAAAGTTTAGGTAAACATACACTTTAAAAAAAAAAAGCAACCATGATTCCGAAAAGCTTTAAGACACACAACAATGTATGGCATTTCCTTTCCAAATTTAAGCTCAATTTTCTCCAAAAAAAAATGAGAGGTTGTCCTTAATTTTCTTTTGAGTCCCAACAACCCTTGCTAAGATCTGTTTTTCCCACAGTGCAAAATACCTTTGTATCAGTACAGTAGCTATGTCCCCAAGATTCGTAGAACATACGTGCAGTAACAAAAAGAGGCACAGTCCTTAAAGATAATTACAAAATAAAAGCGAGAAAGATCTTAGGATATTATACCTACAGTTCCTGATATAATAGGTGGCCTGACAAGAAGCAAAATAAGCTTGTCCAACACAAGGTATAGAAATTTGACTAGAGGTTCCTCCCGTGCCTTGGACAGATCCACGATGCTTTTTCTCAAAATGGTCTCCAGATTTCCTTCAGTGGTACGACTTGGTGATGACGTCACGTGTCCTTCAATTCGATGGCAAGTCTTCAGAAACTTGTGAATATACAGATCCTGGAAGCAAGAAAGAAAAAGATCAATACAGCTGCACAAACATTTCTATACTGATAAAAGTATTTGTTGTTAACATCCGTTTTCCTCCTAGTTTATTTTCAGCACTCAGCAAGTCTCATTATGGCCTCAATTTCGCGGTGAAAGATTTCCTCATGCAAACTGAACTGAGTGGCTAACGCACCAAGGATAGTCAAATCCAGGCGCCGTTTAAAACCTCTTGGCCATGTCGTCAAAGCCAGGCATTTTTAAAAACTCTTGGCCATGTCAGATTGGTACCAGGACCACCATTTAAGTGAGCCATAGAGTCAAGTGAATTGTGGATCGTCAGTAGATGTTATAAGACTCTGGTCATTGTCCTGATCGGTTGACGAACTCACGATGTTATTGGACGTTTGTCAGTTAAGCCGTGATGTTACTGGCAATGGAGACTGTAAAACGTGATTAGTGCTTTTCGATCCGTCATTTGTTAGTCAAGTGTTCGTAGGTCTATTGTTAGCAAATCAGTCAGTTTGTCTGTTGTTTGTCTAACGTGTTGGTGTCATCAATAAGTAGTTTGTAACGTCCAGGTAGTTGTTGGCAGCATTCAGTGGTGTTCGTTCTACGTTAGTAAAACAGCTTTCCAGAGTGGTATGTTGAGAGTAGTCCGCACTGTAGCTAACACATTTAACACGGTCCTAGTTGATTCTGTGGTTTGTTGTAAATGGTGCTCAGCAGTGTGATTGTTGATATCAACATTGTTAGTCGCTCGTTTGTGTTCAGTTAGTCGTATGTTCAAATTCCTTCCAGTCTCACCAATGTAAGTGGCCTGGCAGTCAGAGCACTTATAGATCAACTCTTGTATGAAAAGAAAACTATCGTTTACCTTGACCGCTGTTTGGTGAGTGATCACTGGATTAGTTCGTTCATTTGTTTAGTTACCACCTTGGATTGATTTGCAAAACAAGTCTCACGTCCATTCCCTTGGACTATTTTCTTTTTCCTAACTTGCTTGAATCCTCAAGGAATAGGGCGATCTTCGCTTATGTCATTGTTTACATGTTGCATTTAGAAATTCATCCGATAAAAAAAAACACATATTATAACTAGGAAGAGAACATAAAATTTAGCTATCTTGCCAAACCTTGCTTCAAACGATGCATTCAAAAGTTGCAGCATTTACAGACAATTTTTATGGCATGGTAGCAACTCTTACCACATGGCCATACAAACGTCTGTAAATTTGACGTTTTCAAAAGCAAGCCTGTCGCCCAATATTTGACAAATTCTTCTTTGGTACAATTACTTGGAAGACTAAAATTTAATTGTTTTTGATAAATTATTGTTTTTGATAAATTAATGCCACTGGGCAACCAGTAAATTATGTTACCCTCATTAAATAAAGTATTATTATTATTATTATTATTATTATTGTTATTATTATTAGAGGAACAAAGAACGCCGATATAAACAAAAAGAAATGTTTACCTGAGTGTGAATGGAAGACACTGCCCTGACAGCAACCTTGAAAACTTTTTTGTGGCCCTCCACCCATTTCATACCAGGAAGCGCAACCTATCACAAACAAGTTATAACATGTCCAGAGTTTGTCTGATTTAACTGTTTAACACACTCTACTTGGCTGATAGATTTGACTGACAAATGCATACCCGATCAGTAAAAAGGATACTTCAGTGACAGTGATGAGTGAAAAGACGGTCATCCACAGGGAATCCACACAAACAGAAGGGTCACTGTATGTAAATATGTTTTGTTATTCTTGTTGCTCTCAACAGAGAATCTAGATAACTTAAAAAAGTTTTGTATTTGCCATTTCCTGCTTACTGTTTAAACAAAACCCTTCACGTTGCCAAGACTCCCTGTTGAAAGCAGTAAGAAGGACAAAAGATACAAATAACATAAGTTTATTTTACATCATTTTTTCGCAAATTACATACCATATTTAGCTATGTCAAATGGCCTAGCTTAATTGTTTGCTATACATGTTCTACATAAATACCAATGACTGATCTCACAACAGATACAAACAACTTTTGTTAAGGGTGTATTCCCTCTGGGTCAACATTATCATTAATTTAAATCATCAGAAACTAAAAGATTGAGTTAATTACCTCTGGTGAAAGCATGCTGTAACTTGGGGGTGGCTTCTCCAAGGACACAGGAAGATCATAATCATCAAGTGCCAGCTGCCCATCCTTCAAAGCAGGAATCCACTGTTAAAAGTAAAGAGATCCATTAACCCTTTCACTCCCAAGAGTTCTTAACATCAAAATTCAAGATGAACCCAAATTTTATTTTCTAAAATACTCAAATAAAAATAGAACTAGGTGAAAGTACTGTTGAGGAGATTTCACTTGAATGGTCACACCATAGGATTTCATCCACATACTCATAAGAAGCACCTTGAGGTCTCCCTAACTGACTCTGGGAGTGAAAGGATTAAGTGCAATGTCCTCGATTTACTTCACAAGAAACATAATGAGGTAGCGTTGTTAAAAGGCTACCATCAAGTCTCATACAGGCAGAGATTTACAAATCTCAGAATCTAAAAGCTGACAGGTTTGACAAACTAATTAAGATTTCTTATTAAAACAAACTAAACAAGGGCTCATTACATTTTCATTTTTTGGCAATATTACCAAGGTTGGGAGTCAAATAAAACATTTATTCCACTCGCACTTGTTGTATATGACGTGACTTTGACTAACTCGGTGCCTTATAAGTTATTTATCACATCATATCCAACCCGCCCTTAGCAATAACTGTCAAATATCTTGAAGTCATGAGCATGGCGTTTACCATCGCAAAATTAACAGCTGAAAAAATTAAGATGGAAATAAAATTTAATATTATATTATAAATAAAACGAAAGCACCCTCTGAAGTATCATGTTTGTAACAAAGGTGCCAGGCATTTTTTCACGTAAATTTCTTTTTAAATGCCTCCAGACTGATCATACCGTATATCCAATGGGTGTTTCAATAGGTCCCTTCTCATCAGGTTTCTTCCCCGTTGAACAGCTGATGTGATAAAATGTGAAAAGCAAGTGGTGCATTTCTGTCAAGTGAGCAGGTAACTTGATCTTCACTTCTTCATAAAAGTCTGGGGCCCTAAAATCCAAGCCAGCAATTCAGTTTGTTAACAGCTTTTTCTTTTATTCATTGGAGAAGAGAATTAACAATAATTACAATTGATTCTAAACAACATGTTTTTGTTGGCACACAGCAATGAGTTCTGTCAAATGCGTGGTTGCAGAAATTTCCATCCCCCCTCTGTGGATGTTTTTCTTGGTTTAGACCCCCACCCCTCAGGAAATTCAACTTTCCTTTAAAAATTTTGGCTTTTAAGACCCCCTCCCCCAAACCTCACCCTCTTGGAATCTTCCATACATGGCCATACATGGGGTGAGTATGGATGTTTTCTGGAACTACACAATAAAAATTGTTATTAATTCCCTGAAATAAACAGGGCTGTCATTAAGGGCTACACCCAATAAATAAAGGATATTACATGACCGTGCAGGGATACGAAGTATACAAGTGGATATGAATGAGAGGTTCACTGCGCTCACTGGTGAGTGATACCATCAGCCAGAACGAGAACATAAAATTCGTATCCCCGAGCGGCCATGTAATGTTCTGTTTATTACATGGATATTGACGAAACATCCAAATCTAAGACATCTCAGATTTTTATTCATTTTAAAAGCACCGAGAACAGTGGTCACCTTAACCAAGGTTCGGGAATGTAATCGAAAATGTTTAAATTAATATGACAACCATTTTAACGAAACACAAAGACAAAGTACATTTTGCTTCTCAAGAAATTGTTAAAAAAGTCAAACTCAAATTCAATGATGTTGAAAGAAAAAATATACAACAATCATTTGAAAATGTTATGACAACCATTTAACGAAACACATAGATAAAATATGATTCTTTCTCTCTAAAATGTTTTTTTTTCTGTGAAAATTAAATTCAACTTCAGTGCAAACGCCTCTGACAATCGCAAAATAGCATCATGAAGGAGATTTTTGGATGCTGTCACTTTTAATAATGACTCGCCGATACTTCTGCTTTAGGCCACAATCTGGACTCTCCAACATTTAAAACACCTCCAGCTACGAAGTTTCCATGAAACATAGATTGGAACCTATTCTCATTGAAAGAATTAACATATCGTAGATATAGTGGCAGAAGTTCAAGAAATTTGGTACTCAATCAGTGCTAGTGGCGTTGTCAACTTGTGTTCAATCTGCGTGTCGTTGGTAGCGGCTTTGGATGTCAAAGAAAGAATATGTGAAATGTTCTCCATTTGTTTTTCTCGAAGAGAACTATAATTGTTGTCTGACTGTAAGTTTTTGTGGCCTGTTATCTGGATAATCAGATTAGGCCCTGCAGTTTTTGAACCAAAGTTTTTCTACCACTGCAGTTGTTTTGCCAGAAATTCCCACCGCTTGTGTCATGTCTTTCATGATACTGTTTAAGTTATTCACTCGCATAGGTTGTGCTTTGAACCAATGCATGGGTTTCTGTTTTAAAGTAATTTACACACAAGTAGAAATACGAATCCAGCTAGAATTTTGATGGTGGTCGTTTATCTTTGTACGTTTATCTTTGTACCAGGTTACCATCGACAGAGATGGCAGCTTGGAATGGCGTACATTCGCGGCTTGATTCGTCTTTGGTTCCGTGGGTTCTCTCGGACTCCTGTTCAGTTTTAAGAGCGATGTCCCCCCCATCGAAGCTCCTTATGTTCTTTACATCCACGCAGACCAAAGTGAATCGTGTTACTGAGCCACATGATATTCAACGGAGGTTGCGGCGAGCTTAACCCAAGCAACTTTTTCTCAATCATACAAAATTTGGATTTCCTTGTCAGTAAGAGCTGTTGTGGCATTTGGTCTGTTTCCGCCACCACGTCGCTTGAGCTTGTTTTGTTTGCTAGTTTTTTTTTTAATTCACTGTCCTTAAAGATAGCTTTACCATAACTTGCATGAGATACCTGGCACTCAATACTTGACAAAATCCCTTGAAGAGATGACGGTTCATAACCTTTCTCCGTTTTTGTCATTGCTGCAGCTAAAACAAACTAGCTCAGTTAGCTGTCTACCTCAGTCAAAGGCAGTGGCAGCTTTTCTCTATCTCTGATTTTGCTGCGCGCTTCTACCAGGACCTTTTTAAGTAGATTTAAGTCATAGTTGGTCTTTGCTCTTTGAGTTTGAATTTTCTTCGCCTTCGATTAACTTTTCAACGTCTTTGTCAATAACATCGACAAATCTTCCCTGGTGTTCTTCCTTTTCTTCCCCTGAGAAGAAGTTCGGCAATTCGTCGAGAGAGTCGCTGGTACCCTGACTGTCTTTGTATCTCGAAGTCATTTTTATTTTATTTTATTTTTTTGGAATGACACCAACGGGTGTGAATGTCCATAGCCACGATGACATCAATATCCTCACATGTGAATGATGCTGAAAATTATAGTGCAATGCTAAATTTTGGTGTGCTCCCATTGGTCGAAGTCGATCACGTGATGCGATAGTGTCTCTCCTCAGCGGGTGCCTATCAGTGCATAGTGCGCGCCTGTGGCAATTTTCACTCAAAATTTAGTGTTGTACAATAAAAACAATAGAGTCCTTCTGTCTCAGGCCCTATGTGTGATAGGTTCCCTAGGAAATTTGATGTTCAAACTTCATAAAAGCCCTCGAACTACGTTCTCGTGCTAATATTTGTTGTGAACATCAAATTTCCTCAGGCAACCTATCACACGCTAGGTCTTCGACAGAGGAACTCTATTGTTTAAATAGTACCTTAATTTTGCATGACAAAGAAATCAAATGTTAGGAACAAGAAAACCCCGGTATTTCATCAAGATCTATATAATAAAACCTGTTACTGCTGAGCATATCTGATGGGATCTGGATGTTCAAGGTATAATTTACCGAGAAAACAACAACTTTGTTATGTGACTAAAAATTTGATCACAGCGCTGATAACATGCAGAACTAGATAATCAATTAAAACACACACATGTAACATACTTGTTGTGATATGTTATAGCTGTCCAGGCTTCTGATTGCATAGCAGCAGTACTTGATTTGCCAAACACACACTAAAAATTAACAAAAAATAATACTGTGTTGTGTTTGCTTATATTAGCATTCTTTTGAAGAGGGTCCACAATAGGGTTCACAGATCCCGCTACACCGCCGTCTTTTTCAGGTAATCCCGCCACCCCGCCCTTCTTTACATGAAAATCCCGGTCCCGCCGAGATAAATAAAGTCCAGTATGTAAAAAAATCATAATCCCGTTTCCCACCACTACCTCCTCACGATTCTCGCATCCTGACCTCTCAAAACTCCGAAATCCAGCTCCCGCTTGTAGCTGAAATTCCCGCTTCCCGCTCCTATTTTTAATTCACATCCCGAATATCGCCCCCAAAATATGTCAAATCCCGCATCCCGCCCAACCTATTGCGGACCCTCTTTGAAGTGACCTATGTCAATAGAAGACTCTTAATTTGCAGCTCTTGTACAAGATGACACTGGGAAATGGGAGGCTTTAAAAAAGTTCTTAACTTTCAAGATGTGTTTAGAAAACTGAACTACAACATTCGCCAGTGAAGTATGATCGTCCAGGTGAGTGTAGTCCTGAGAAAGACTGTTTGAGATGACAGTGACTGACGTTTCAACAACCTGAGAAGAAGTCATCACAAGACCATGAAAAGTCAGTCACTGTCATCTAAAACAGTCTTTCTCAGGACTACACTCACCTGGACGATCATACTTCACCGACCTATGATATGTCTCCTGGGTGCAAACCATGTACAGTTGAACTACAACAAACAATAAATCCAACATGCTACTTTGGAGAACCAGGATAACTGCGGTGTTAAATTTATGAAATTGCAGTCATGTTTTTTAACAGCTTTCAGTCAAAGTTCATGTGCATGTACTTTGTGTTTTTCTGCTGTGAATCTTATAAATGCAACAAATGAGACTGGAATACAACATCACCATGATTAATTGAATGAAAAGTTGAAACAGTCTTCAATAAATGTATCATTTTTCCTGGTGCAGTCAATCAAAGGTTCTTTAATCAAACCCAATCAAACTAAATCATTTGATTGATTTGGATTGGGTTTGGCAATTTACCGTAACCGAACTCACCAAAGCATTTTGCCAATTGAACAAAAGTGAAAGTTGGCTAATACAATGGCTCTTCAATCATACAGAATTGAATTCTTGATCGATCACACATTCTTAACCATTTTGGGAGTACAACCTGTATGGGCAATTTTCAACTTCTGGCTGACCTCTGGAGCCTGATGCATGTCTTACCTCGAGCGGTGGCATTTCTTCACCTGCCAGGAACTGTACTTTAACTGCAATGTTCCGGGCTGATGTACTGCGGCTAGTATAATTGACACTCAAAGGATACACATATAACAGGTTCCTAAAAATATGTTCAAATTATAATTATTATATTATTAGACATTTCACCGTGAAGTATTGTGAGATGTTTTAAAAGTCCTGCTGTATCTCTACAAGCCCTCAGTGAATGGTTAAATCTCATGGTAAAAGACACTTCTGGAAGACAAGCCATTTTAGTAGGTTCAGTTTGTTAGGTTCAAATGCATTAGATACTGCTTGGATTAGTTTAGTTGAGGTGAGGAGTATGAGGAGAAAGTGCTGGCAGGATTAAGAATGATTTAAATCAGTCAGTGACACAAGCAATTTAGAGAAAGGAGAAGTGTTTTAGGCTCAGTGTAAGTAGCCTACCAAATAAAAATAAAAACTCACACTTTGGTGGTTAACCAAGGATATAAAAAAATAAATAAATAAGTGTTAAGAATGCCATGATGACGGTGGCTAGAGCCACACAATAGCTTTTATAATGAATCAGTCACTGGCAGCACCAAAGCAATTTAATAGCAAGGATAGCAGCCATACAAATGCAATGATAAATTCACAAAATCCACAAATCCGCTTTTAAATGGACACCAGCTGGGCACAAAGGGCCCTTTGGACAATCTCATGGAACATCTCTCCCATGTTTATTAAAGTAGAGAGAGATGACAGTGCTAATTACTATGTCACACCAACAGAGTGACCATAAAAATTCCTTACAGAGTAGCTAGCTCTTACACTAATGCCTTCCTTCACTTCCTTCAGTTGGAGCCAAGGATCATAATGATGACACAAGGATAGCAAGGATGGCACGTGGTGAGGGCACTTGCCTCTATTAACGTGGCTTGTGTTTGAATTCTGGAGTTAAGGCCATATGTGTGTTAACTGAGTTTGCTCTTGATTCACTGAGGGTTTTTCTCCAGAGCGAGGATAGGGAGGGTTATTGAACAATACACTTTTTCAATTTACATGAAGTCTCAACCTTGGCCTTCAAAGGGGTGGGTACTGTTAACCAGATGACATCTGTTACGCCGCAAAATGTAATAATCGCTGCAACATGTAATACTAACGCAAAATGTAATAAGAGTCGCCGCAAAATGTTACACTAATGCAAAATGTAATATAGTATTCAGTGCAAAATGTAATAACTTTCTAATGCAAAATGTAATAACTTTTCTAACGCATAATGTAATAACGCAAAATGTAATGCAAGTTGGTACAACAAGTCCAAGTACAATTCAGAGGTCTACAGCATAATGTACATGGCATGTGTATTCAAGTGTATTCATTCCAAGCAGATTATTGGTGGGGATGGGCTGGGGCTACAGAGGGGACGGTCATCGCTAAAAAATAAGACATTTGGGGAGGGCTGAACCTTTTCTCTCTCTTTTTTTTTTTTGTAAGCAGGGAGATGGTCTTTTTGTTAAGCGTCCAAGTTACTAGGATTTCCTCTTAACATGTAATTTTTATCTCCATGAAGAAGACTAGTAGTCAGCGAAGACTTAATATCTAACAATCGTTTGGACTTACTGAAAACTGTTGAAGACCCAGTAACCCAATAATCTCCGTGAGACAGCAATCATGTTACCTAGTTTTAAGATGGAAGCTTTGACATTAATTTTCTTGAGAATTTTTGAGAATTTCATCGCAGGATCACTTGGAGAAGTAAATTAGAGTGAGATGTTTCAAATATCATTGAAAATGTTATTGTGCTATGAGTAGTTTTTTAGTAAATATTTTTTGCACTTGTTGCTCGAACATCAAGCGGAATCCATCTTGATAGTTAATTTTGTTTAAAAATTATACACCAATAATGCCTGCACGCAACCAAAAATAGCTTACTTGTAAGTGAGGTGAGGTGCAAACACTTCTTTGGGTGCAAACTCTGCAATTTCTTTCGTTGGACGACCTTGTCCATCTGGGTATGGGTTTACCTATAAAAAGACAAGTCATGTCACTATTAAGGCACTAAACACCAACAACGAAAATCAACTGAGAGATCTTTGTATTTACAGCCTGAAACTCTTAGAACAAAAGGAAGCCTGTTTTAGAGGAAAGGCAACATTCAGGTGAAAGGGTTTCCCTATCTTGCCACAGTTTGGTGCCCAATTATCACACAAAGTATAATATGTTTAAAGAAACTGATAGTTTATCTCTGAAAAACAGCACTGCAAGGAATTTAAATTCTGTTTCCACTTCCATCACAAACTTATTTTAACAAAAATTGATGACAGTGGAACCTTGATTTAACGAGCCTCTATATAACAAGGTCCTTGGTATAACAAACGATATTTTTCAGCCCAGTAATAATGAACCAATCTAATGAACCAATTTCCCCTGTCCCTTGGCACTTCATTATATCAAGGTTCCACTGTATACTTTTCCCTTCTTGCTCCCAAAAACAGTGTCTACAAGTTGTTGAATACCTGGTGTAACTCAGAAGTTAAGCAGTAGGGTGGTTTGTCACCCGGAGGAGAAATGTCAAGCTTCAATGTTCCTATAAAAATTAATATCAAGTAAAAGCCATTGATAAGACAATAAGAAGGATGAGACATCAATACTGCTGTTAACTAAATTTTCTCTTTTAACCCTTTAGACTCCAGTGTCAGCCTATCAATTCTCCTTACTGGTTGCCATACATTTGTTGTAGTGATAGTTGGCAGAAGTTGTTTAAATATCAAAAGAGTTCATCCCTGGTGATCATTTCCTTAATTCTCGACACCTGTGCACTTAATTGTGCATTGATATTACAAGGAGAAATTTGATGCCGATCAATATTGGGGCTTAAAGAGTTAAGGAATTGTTACATTATATGAGGTGATTCAAAGCTACTGAGCAGGACCTTCCTGTAGTGCTGTTTGTTCCTCTGCACAAGGTAGTTCTAGTGTTATGTTTGGAGTTGAGTGCTCTAAGGTGTGGCTATCTTAAAGGCTAGCTACCGCTACTGAACAGTACTTTCCCATGGTTCTCTTTCATTCACAACTCATTTTCCTTTCCAAGAAGGTTTAGTATTTTTCAGATTTCCTCTTTGGCAATGTAAGATCTGTTTTTAGTGATACAACAGACTGCTTGTTTAAACAATATTTCAAAGTTCATATTCCGTTTTAGTAGAAAACATTCAATCGGTGTACAGTGTAGAGAAGAGCAAAAAGCTGGTAGAATATTCAGCAGTTCATCTAGAGTGACCATCCAACAGCTGTCTCACGATCTCACCCAGAAAATTGTACTACACAAACTTGATCTTAACTTAGAAAGTAGATTGTATTTTTGACTTGACAGTAGCATGGAGTTGTAAGGCTCAGAACACTTGGCACAAAGTTAATTACCTGGAATACACTTGAGACGTTTTAGTACTGAAGATGGTCTTTTCAGGTCAGCTAAGAATTTGTACAAGTCATCATCTTTCAACTTATCTGATTCCTGGCCAGAGGGAAGAAAGATTATGCCAAAACCTGATGTTAATCCTCCTTTCAGTGTCCCAGTTGATAATTATAAAGCATTGTTATCATTAGCAATTCCTCAAACAATGACCATCCCCAAAATAATCACCCTCACTGCTTGAGTACCCTTGAGCTCCCCCCCTCCACCTCTGAGGAGAATGTTTCCCCACTTTCATTCAAGGAAACATCTAAAGTTTGTTTTATGAAAAACCTGAAAACCTGCCATGACTACTGCTAAAACCTGTCTTTTAATATCACTAATCAACAATGTGCACATAAAGTACAAGCACACAAGGCTAGTGGAGTACAGTGTCAATGCTGGGCCTTCATTTTTTAGTGACTTCAATTCATGTAATGAACAAGTTACTGCACTGTGATGCCGTGTAGTCCACTGCTCAACATTATATTAATTTAACTGGAATTTAATCAAAATTAATGCATTAATCATTATAACATCAGTTTCATTTATTTCCTGCTTTCAAGTTAGGAAATGCTTTCAAAAAAACCTTTGGTTAACTCTCTGATCTTGCAAGACTGAACTGTGCTGAAACTAACACCTCTTTGGATTCAAAGTCCCGTGCATTCTTTTCTAAGCTATACGTGCCATTGCTGTAAGAGAAGTGCAAATTTAATTTAAGAAGTCAAGGGCTGACTGTGACATCGCAATATCAAAGATGGTCGCCTTGATCCCTCAAGGTGGATACCAGGTGTTCTCAAGGGAAAACGTTTTTGAAATGGGCGAGGAATCACCCACATCAACAGAGAAAGCCCAAAGCTGCTTGTTCAGAAAGTTTTGGTGCCTGAACCAATGAATGAAAAATTGTTTTACTAGACCAAGCTAACACCATGTACCTGTTTGAAAAAACTGCTGACAGTAAGTGTGACAGGTCTAAAGTTTGAAAGGTCTGGGACCACTTCAATATCAGCACCATCGCCCAGATGCACTGACTTGCGCGTCTCATATATTGACCCTCGGCTGGAACGCAGCATAGCAGATGGTGAATCTACTATACCAGATTGCTGTTTAACAGAACAAGGGAAATTAACAGAACTGTATTGTATCTCCTCAATACTATGTTAGCCTGAAATAATGGAGAATCCATCCTGTTATACACGTAGTCAGTTTAACGATAACATGAATTAAAAACCAAAACATGATGAGATCTAACATCAATGAACTAGGTTTGCATTATCTTGACACCACATTCCCCTAGTCAAGTGGTTCATTCAAGCCACTGAGTTAAGTGTGACCATTAAATTGAAATCTACATGTACATGTACTAATAGACAAATTTTCCTCTGGCACAAGATTGTTTTTGTTTGAATGAAATGATAAGTTACCAGTAAAATGAATGCAGCCTAATAATAATGAGCTCTCCTGTCAAATGCTATCAAATGTGCCATCAAATGTGCCATCAAATGTGTTTCAAGCTTTACCGTGCAAGCAGAGGTTTCTTGGTCGCCCTATGTTCCGGCGGGTGAATAAATAACCTCTTTGCAAAACCGTCTGATTTCCTATTGTGCATGCGCAACACTCATCAGAGGTCGGAGTCATCACTTGCCTTTTGCACGCATGCTCATACGTCAGATAAACAAAATTTGTGAACTTCATAAAAATGTTACTTACACCTGCTTTATTTGAGCGTTTAATACTTTAAACTCCGGATAAATATCAGTAAAATAAAGCTTTAACAATTGCTGCCTTATCTTTCTGCACATTTTCTCAGCTAGGAAAGATAACAAAACAATTTTGTAACAAAAAAGCAACTGTCGTGTACAACAAGCTTGCAAGTGTATCACAGCACATGCTCTTTTTGAGAGCCGGTTAGAAACAAGTATTTTTAATTAATTTTTCCAAAATCCTTGGATGGGGGTGGGTTTGGGGCAGAGGTTACTTATTTGCTCACCGGAACATAGGGCAACCAAGAAACCTCTGCTTGCAGGGTATTCATGTTTCTGAGCGTCTTTGGAAGGGTAATCTTAAAGAATGCCAATTAAAGTAAGCGCTGTTGTGTATTAAAGAGTCCTTTCCTGACCATGCTAGGGTTTGGTTTTTAAAACTCTCAAAAAGTGTTTCAATTTACCTTTGGTGCTCTTCGCTTTCAATTGTTAAGTAACTGTTAATCTAAAAATTACCCTTCGATTAGCAACAGCAGCTGCAGTTGTAGTGTCTTTGTCCTGGACAGATCCTGTGTCAGTGTTTGCTGTCTTTCCAGTAATTATGTCCACCAGATGGATAGCCGTCCATGCAAAAGGCATGCGATACTTGCCAAGTCTGTCACAGTTTCCTACGGCAGCTGTACGCATCTTGTCTCGATGCTACCATTAAAAAACAATTGAAAAAAGCAAGGTAAATCTGGGGAAAAACAGAGCTAGATGTGGATAGGAAAGTGGCTATCAAAACAAATGTATTGTCAATATAATGAATAGTTTCATGCAAATGCTATCGTAAGTGAGAATTTTTTGCAGTCTCAAAGCTCATGCATGATCAAAGGGTAGAACATGCTTATGGCAGGTCACACATACTGTTAGATTTTTTGTATTGCAAAAACAATTATTTTGGCAGAAAGAGGTATGAACCGCTACTTTGCTGACCTTACTTGACAATTTTGACCTGGCAAGCTAAGGCCTGTAGACAAAAAAACTTATCCTCATGAAGAGGTTGTCTTTGGAGAAGGAGTAAAATTAACGATGATTCTAGAGAATGGCTTCGCAGCAGACTAAAAGTGTTTAAGCTGTGCTATTAATATTTGTAGCTTGGTGTCTTGAAATTTAGAAATTGTGACACAAGTGCCTCCAAAGCCAACAATAAAACTTTATAATGTAAGCCCTGTTCTTGATTTCTTTTTTGCTTAGAATCACAACTTCCTTGACATACAGTCTTCTTTTCAACTACACAACAGTTGTTGTGTATATATGCATGGATATTAAGTTGTGCTGTATTTTCTCAAGTCTGCAGGGGTAAGGTAAAAAGCAAGCAAGTGCACTGGGTAAATGTCTACAAGTATTACCTGTATAACCACTGAATAGGGTATTTCAATTGTTATCTCACTTCATATTCCCTGTGTTTTAGATTCAATATGTTCTACTATAAACCAGTCAATTTGGGACACTACAGTGTAATAACAGGGCATACTTTGCACATTCTCCTGTCTTCGTATGGTAAAGTGATTCAGTAGTGAAAGAATAGAAGGTGTTTTCATCAAAACCTATTATTTTGAAGAATTCACCCAAACATATGGCCATTACCCAATAATAACCAGATTTAAGGCATTTTAACACGCTGTTTTAACACCCTGCAGATAAACAAGAACAGTAAAGAGGTCATACAAGTGAAAGTCCTCAAACTCACCTTAGGGTTTTCAGTATCCTTTAAGTATGGTTCTGCGCATTCACTTATGTCTCCTTGTTGTAAAACTTTTTCTAACTTGATCACAAGAAACACGTCTGTTGAGGGGTATGTGATGGAGAATATCGCTGAGCGACTGAGGGTGGAGATATCAGTGCGAGGATTGTGCTCCTTCACCAACTTTCTGCACCACTCACTGTTCATGTCAAAGTAGAAGTTTTCTGATATCTGAAGCAGAATAAAGAACACCGTTTTTATTATATTGAAAAACTATAATAATTATATGAAAGATAACATCAGCAAGAGGAAACTAACAAAGTTCCTAGCAAGACTGATCCCCATTAACGCTCTAAGCCCAATAGTGACAAGCATCTAATTTCTCCTTACAATATCCCTACTTGATCAAACATACAGGTCATGAGAATAAAAGAAATGATCCCCATACAAGAAATGTCTTAATGTTTGTGCAAATTCTCCTAACTAGACATAAATACCATAAGAAATGTATGGAGAACCCTAAAGGAGAATATGCATATTAATATTGGGGCTTAAAGGGAATTGAAATTTTTTGCCATGAAGCAATACCGTATTTTCTCAATTAAATGCCCCTCAGCGTTTATTTCAAACTTGGCCTGGTGGACCCAGCATTTGTTTGAATCAGCAGTTTATTTGGGACCGCCATTTTTTAAGAAAGAGTTTTTATTTGTTTTACTTGACCTCCTGTATGTTGCCCTTACACCTTAAGCTCGTTATACCACAAATAAACGGCTGAGGGGCTTATACCGTCTTCCTCTTTTAGACCCAGCATTTAATTGAGAAAATACAGTACTTTAAGCAAAACAAAAAAAGCCCCCCTTCCCTCCAAGTAAAAAAGCAACAATAATAATTATTGAAGTTGAGAATGTAATGAAACAATTATTCCACTTGCACTTGTTGGATATGAGGTAATTACAACCAACTTGGCACTACACATTGTGATATTTCCCTCATGTCCAAAGCACGCTTGTGGAATACAAGTAATATTGTGCATTAATCAGGAACAGAAGCATTATTATTTATAAATTATTATAATAGGGGGCATTTACATTGTATTACATGAGACCGGGACGAACTCAGACTGACCTGAGTTTGTATCGACCTCCATGCATTTCTTTTCTTGCGTTTACATGAGATCGGTCTGAAAATGAACTCAGACTGGTCTGACTTCATTTCGGTCACTGGACTGAGATGAGTGACTTTTGTACTGGTCTGAGTTTGTATTGTTCTCATGTAAAACAGATTGAAATGAATCTCAGACTGGGTCCGGGTCTAATATGTTCCTTCTTTTGGCTTCATCATTTTTGCTGTTTCTTAGCAATGATAGCATCACTATTGCAGAGAACATTTATTTAAGTAAACAAGACGTAGAAAGTAGTATCAATTGAATACATGCTTGCGTGAACATGTGGGAGTCCGCCATTTTGAGATACTGCACAGTACACAGGCCGCCCAGTGACCATTACTTTATATTTTTCTGTGGTCAGTAAATTCTACAGTTGTCTATTGGCATAAAGTGTGTGCCAGTTGGTTTATAACATGTTAAATAATCAAATTATTAACGTTATATTGCTCCAAGATCTGCTGTCTTTGAGTTGGTACCGGTCTCATGAAATTGATCAAGTGTTTCGTCCCGGTCTCATGTAAACGGCTGCAAAAATTTCGTACCAGTACAAGTTCGTCCGGGCTGAGTTCGTCCCGGTCTCATGTAAATACTCCCTTATTCTACCTAAATTAAACTATTGTAAGTACAATATCATGCAATATCATGCAAATGAAATCTAATGTCAAGCAATGCTTCAAATAATGGGCAAAACAAAAAAGGCAGAGTTCATGTAACAATGTTAATACATGTAAGTGAAAACAGATCGGGACCATCCCATTGATTGTGCATACAAGGCATATGCAGCAATTTTTGAACTTGTACATGTACTAACTTGTTTTTGTGTTACTGTGTCTTTCAGTAACATGTTTTACTACCTAGCTATCTCTGCATTGAACACGAATAAATATGGATGGAAATCAACCAATAACCACCCATAAAGTTAACTTCTTGAACTTGTGGAACTTCTTTCTCTTTTCCTGTATGAAAAGTCTGCTAAAGTAATGTCTATTAGTTAAGTTTTGTATTTCTGAGTTTACATGTTGACAAAAGTGTAGTTAAGATTGCTCCAGAACTCCTTCGCATTTGTAAGTTTTTGTTTTGAAGAATTAAAAAATAATTACTAGCATTTTAGAAATCAGAGAAGCAAACAAACCTTTTTCTTCACTCTACCATCATACAAAGCCATTGAAGCGAATATTGGCTCCACCTCTAACTCAAGCCTAAAGTTATGACAAAAAAGAAATGAGCTCAGTACACGTACATCAAAACAATCGACTATAACTTGAAAATAAAACCTGCTCTCTTGTATTTTTGCACCTTGAAGTAATGTTAGTGAAATTATATACTTGGCATCAGAGTTTCTGGTTCCTAAGACTGTACATAGAAATTTGATTGAGATGCTAGAATATATAATATGCAGTCAAGCAAAATATATGTTCACAGCCAGTCAATCTGCCCAATCCTTGGTCATTAATAAAACCAACGAAGTTATGTACATCCCCTTTTTAGCCCCAAATAAAACACATAAAAATAGTACCCTGATAATACAATAATGTTACAGTCAAAATACTCAGCGCATTCCGCTCATTATTTAGGAATGATTTTCATTAATTGGGAACGGATTGCACTATTGGAATCAAAATTCTATTTTTAAATTGAAGATTGAAATGTTCCAATGGTAGACTCATTCGAAGTAACGAATGTTGATTGGATTGTTACAAACAAAAGCCAAAAGGTCAAACGTGAAATACGAAACCATTGGCGGCTGTTGGTTTCAGTCGGTTTGACATTACAGGGAATTTGTTTTTCTCAATTTTCAGGAACATTTGTTGTGCATCTACAGCACACTTGTTTTTATTCTTTACAGTTTTACAACAACAGACTGCTTTTTTACGTGGAAAAGTGCCTGCAATTAATATTTTGTTGAGCAAACACAAATCAGGCCAGACACGTCAAGCCGCAAACAGTCTGCTACTTGCACGTGAACATTCGCCAGATGTCAATAATAAACCAATCAGCATTCCTTATCTGGAACAAGGCTACCATTAACATTACAATATTTAATTTGAAAGTGGAATCTTGATTCCAATAATTCAATCCGTTCCCGATTAATGAAAGTCATTCCCAAATAATAAGCAGAATGCGCTGAATATTTCGACGGTAATACAACTAGTACCACTGTAAAACAACGACGAAGGACCTTGTCTGGGTTAATAAAAATATCTCAATCATAAACATTGGACTTGAGTACATTTGTTTTTAAAGCCCAAGGCAAACACCCAAAAATGGTGAGGCATCCACAATCATCTGAATAAGGATGCATCTGAATAATTATGAACAATCAAAACATTTGTTTTAAAAACTCACTTGAGTTGAAGACATTTGACCAGAATTCTTTGCCCAAAATGCTCTTGAGGAATAGTTGCAGGAACTCTCTTTTCTATTCCTTCTTCCTGTAAAATGCGACCATCATAACAATACATGCAAAGCCATGTAGATTAAATATTATGGTCATTAATTTTTTTTACGACAATTTTCACAAAGGGTCCAAGCAAGCAAATTCTCTTCTGCCATATAAAATTCTCAAGGTAAGGATTACCTCCAGTTGAACAGAACAAACTGCTCCATGGAGATTGATTGAATGCATAATTTATGCAGCTGTACTATTTTACTACATGCAAGTAAACAATTTAGATTGCATAGCAAATAAACAAGTAGCAAAAACAGAAAAGTGACTGCATCAGATACACAGCTTCAAAAAGTTAATTAATAAAAATTACACAATCCACTTATTTTAATCACGTCATTTTTTTAAATTTCACATTTAGTGATGACATTTATTTGGGTAATGTTTCAACATTAGCATGCAGTATGCAGAATGTTTGTCACATACTGTAGAACCTAGTTTCATGGCCTATAAGTACATGTACATGTAGCTGCCACGAATCTCCTATTGCTCAGTGGTCTCCAGTCTCCACTAGCGATCAGAAGGTCATAGGTTTGACTCCTGTTAGGAGAACTGGGATTCCTTTTTCTCCAAACGTGCCTGTGTCACTTACCTGTAAAACCAAAACCAAACGTACTCTGAAAATTTACTGGACAAAATGTTTCTTAGTGATAATCCGTAAATCATCAAGATCGTCCAATCAGCAAAATGAATGACGGCTACAAAGGTTTTGAATTAAAATTTTGGTGCATCCGTTTATCTCAGTTCATGCACCTACAAAATAACACCCACTGTACATTTCTCATCTTCACCTCATAGAGACAAACAAAACATGTATACTGCCCATCTGTCATAGTTTTGAGAAATGAATAAGCTAGACATTTCTTTGGACATATTACCTGCTGAATAGGGTAAACAGAATATAAAGAGTGTATTCTGTGTAGCTGGCGTTCTTCTTCATTTGCACGGTCAACCTCATCACCAGGGGTACGGTCAAGAACAGAGGGCAACAGAGAATCAGGGTTGCAGGATTGTAGGTCAAAAATGCTATAGAAAGGAAAACAATTCTTATGTTATCCTACATTCTCGGGGAGTTCCAAGCCAAATGCTGCTTCTACACAGTAGAACCTCTCAAAGTCACCAACAGAATCATGTAAGTGACCACCTGTTTCCAAGAGTGGTTTCTTGAAAGAGACTCAACTAAAACTATATGTTTTTGACTTTATTCACCCCTTCCCCAACCCTCCTCTCTGTGTTTGATCAGTAAAGTAAACATGTTTACAATGTATGCCAAAATCATTGTTTGCTGTAAACTGGCAGTTCAAGCCTAGCCAGAGCCTCAGATGTTCCTTGTTGCTTAACATCACATAAATCTGCCTTACAGTAGGTCAGTACTAAATACAGATTAAATAATTATTAATGCTAATTAAACTGATATTCAACAGTCAGAGAAATTATGAAATTTTTGACTGATTGGGAGGGCAAGGCACACATGTAATGACCACAGCCAAATATTTCCTATCACTTGGTCAATGAGTATTTTAACATCCCACTGTTTCTACGCTTTGAGTATGCGTTGTGAGATAAATCTGGAACCAATCTAGGCTGCTCCCTCTTATTCCGCAGTGCTCTAGTTTGTGATGAGAATGTTCAATCAAAGTCAACTAAGTCAAAGGCTTTTTTCAAGTCAATGAATGTAAATGCAGTCATACAACCTTTATTGTCCAGGGACCTATGGATTCCAGCTGCCTAGCTGAATGGACTACCTTGATTATAATAAATTTAAGTACTACATACTACTACAACTACTACTGAGCCTTGAGTTGATGGGAAAATATGGAAAAATCTTGGTTAGTACACGTACTCAATATTTTTACACAAGAGATGTTTCAATCACACTATGATCATCATCAGTTGCAGGTCAAGTTACATAGGACTTGAACTGATAAGAGAAGCTTTCGTGTAGTAATAAAATTACAAATATTTAGAAAGAGTGAAAATAACACTAATTGACAGTACAATGAATGACATCAAAGTGACGATGACTGTAGCACGATCGAAACATGTCTTGTATAAAAATCAGAAGTGTTGTTGTGTTTTTTTTTCTATTCAATGTAGAATGGCATTTAGTGCAACTGGACAGTAAATGTAAATGAATATGGAAAAAAGTATTAATTATGAGTCAGTTCTTAGGATGGTGGACATGAATACACTAGAACATAGACGTATAGAACAATCTTTAACGTTTTAAGGAAAATGGCCCATGCATGTTACATACTTTTTAGCTAATTTATTCAAACCCTGAGTTACATCATACAATCTTAGAAGTAGAGGGCTACATGTTGAACAAAATTCTTATAATAGTAGATTCTTTCATGGTTCGTATACATACATTATTTCTCCTGTCTGGAAACAGCTGCCATGAATGCACCTAATGTGTCATCATTTCGCAAACATTTAAACAAGTTGAATTTTATCAGGTGGCAATGCAGTACATTGTAATTGCCTTTGATGTTATCTTATTTATACACACTGATCCAATGTGTATAGTTAGTACATTTTTTACACAAATCATACATTTTAATTAAATTAATTACCTTCTAACTTGACCAATTAACTATATATTAGATACAGTATATGTAATTTTTAGCTAGTTTTCCTCGATATTTATTAATTTGTTCTCGGTTTTTTAGATAGCTTTTTTCATAGATTTTTTTTCTGTCAAACACTTGTATCATGAGCCCCTGGCTTGGGAGATTGGACAACCACTCCCTGTGTTCCTGACGTTAAATAAATTATCCTTATCCTTATCCTTATCCTTGTGTAGTGAAGTATTTCTCACCTTGAAGCCCAGCTGCCCCTTGGTAAACTGTCCTCTTTACCTATTTGCTGTGTTAACTTCAGCTGTGATCCACTCTTACCCTGACAAGACAAGATGGAGACTGTCTACTCAAAAGATATGCTTTGCTCCCTGTCACTTCTACTTCCAAGGTACCTAAATTGAATAATCACTTACACTAAAAATACATCAGGACCTGCATGAAGTTACAATGAATTATAGTAGTTTAAGTAAGTTAAAAGAAGAAATAGAATTGTATTTAGATCGTCGCAGTGAAGGTGTCTCAAAGAAGAAACCTGAAAAAATTCAGGCTTGAACGTGAATCGAACCCATGACCTCTGCGATATACTGGTGCAGGCGCTCTAACCAACTGAGCTATCAAGCCAACTGGGAGCTGGTCAATTGAGAGTTCGTATTTATCCCGTATTTAGGTTGAAACACCTTCACTGCGATGATCTACATACAATTCTATCTTTATCCGCAGTTCAAATATATGAATTTCATATATTAATGTTCATAAAAGAAGAAATGTTGACACAGTCGTGATAACTCAGAAAAAATCTGAGTCCTCCCAACGGGAGTCGAACCCATGACCTTCCAGGTGCTGGTTGGATGCTATAACCACTGAGCTATGGGGGACTCAAGGTGAGCGAGGCCATATAACTAGGTTCATATGTGACTCAAGCCTGCTTTTACTACAGGCTCGTAGCGTCAAGTGATAAATGCTACGAGCGATAAACGCCACGTGATAAGTGATAAATGCTACGAGCCTGTAGTAAAAGCAGGCCTGTGTCACATATGAACCTAGTTTTATGGCCTCGCTCACCACGAGTCCCCCATAGCTCAGTGGTTAGAGCATCCAACCGGCACCTGGAAGGTCATGGGTTCGACTCCTGTTGGGAGGACTCAGATTTTTTCTGAGTTATCACGACTGTGTCAACATTTCTTCTTTTAACACATTTCTCCAGTCGTAACTTCATTATCTGGTTTAAGTAACTGTTGCGTTTTTTAGGAATGGTTTCTACTCTGTTAATCATTGACAAACTTTAATTTTTATTACAAATTAATCATGACAATTTTATTATTTTTTAAATAAATGTTAAATACTAAGAATGTATTGTCTTTGATCCACAAAGGAAGCAAAGAACAACTGAATGCAAGACAGTGGAGAAAGAGAGAAGCTACACAGAGTGGAGAATATAGTAAGAATGAGGTGCACACTGATCAAAGCACACAATGGAGGATAATAGCATACAAGAACCCATGTGCTGCAAAGAGTCAAGCCTAAACTAACTGGAAAGAAATGATCAACAATCTGAATAAGGCTCAATCCCTTTCCCACTCAACAATGAAAGTTACTAAATATAAAAACTGTTGTAAGGAAACATTTCCCCATGTCATTCTAATACTACAAAGTAACTGTTTCTTGTATTACATGTACAGTATATTGTTCATGTAAGAGAATGCATTTTGAAAATAATAGGGCATAACTCTCTTACCTGCTCTTGGAGTTTTCCTTTTTCATCAACCTCATAAACTTGGCTAGGAAGTGACTTCACAAAGCTAGGTGACCGCACCACCTTACGCCTTGAGTCCGGTCTTCCCTCATCAGAAGAACGGAATTGATACCTGTTTGATGGAAAAGAGGCTTGTGTGTTTTCAAGTATGGGACAACACCAGGAACAAGCAATGCTTAGAAAGCTTAGATCAAATGAAAGCAAAGTCAAGAGGAGTTCTAACTTACTCCTTCTAAAATCAAAAGACAGTGTATTCTAGAAAACCTCCATTCAATATACAAGTACAGTTAACCTGCCTGGTGACAAACCACGTGGTATTTTTAAATCATACTGGCATATCATACTGTGTTTTTATATCCCATTTAACAACTGCATTGCTTAACGGCAGTTGGGTGCCCAGAATATCCAGTGGCTTTCACGTTTGGCAGCCAGCCCCTAGATTGAATAATGCCCCCATGGCGGGGCCTGACACAACCTCACATCCCAGCCATGAGCCCCTGCCCAAGGAAACAGACACCTGCACACTGAAATATCGGTGGAAAGAAAAAGGGGGGGGGAGGGAGGGGGAAAAACTTGCTGAAGAAACCTCTCAGCGAACAATGCTGGATGAAAAACCCCTCATGCTGCCTGACACATAAGCCACATGAACTTGATTATGTTGAGAACTACTGTGCACACGCCTCCAGTCCAACTACTGACCACTAGCACTGTTGGCTCTCTTTGTTGATGACTCCTTTAAATTGCATTTAAATGCATTATTGTAGATGTGTATAAAACAACAAGCAGTTACAACTTTTTCCGGAGGTTGTGCATACAGTGAAGACCCATTGCAAGTTGAAATGATATTCTCTTATACAAGTGTTTCAAGTCAACTTTTTTTAGCAACATCACCATGAACTCACCATGAAGAACGAACTGACTGGTCCAAATGCATATCAAAGAATATTTTCATTAGGAGCCACTTTGAAGTTATCATGAAATCAGCATAAAAATTTTTACAGGAGTTTGAATTGGTGCACAATTTTAAGGGTCTTGCAATTATTACTTATATAAACAAGGAACTGTAAGGGACACATGACTTACCTGCGATTGACAATTGCCCAGTCTGCAGAGTAACAGTGAATGCAGTCTTTAAGCTGGGGGTTGTTCTCAATTCTACAAAGAAAATGCAAATTAATAGTGAAAAAAAAATTCAATTTTATTTTATTGTGAAAACTACAGTGGAACCCCAATCTTACGATATGGCAAGGGGAGAGCAAAATCATATTGTTAAATCAGGATATCTTTGTAAACGAACTCCCAATTTAAGCATTTGGCGGCAAAGCAACTAAAAATACTGTTATATCGGGATATGGTTACTAATTAGTTTTTTCCAAGTGCAATCAATAAAAACAACAAGTCTCCACAACATGATACTTGTACTGTATGTATTTTGTTACAATGGACAAATGAATCACAAATGCAACAACGGAAACACAACATACCAGTAATGTCCTTTCACAGCAGTGGAACAAGCTAAGAGAACTACTAAACGACAGGGAGGACAAGGATGATAAAGTGCCTTAGATACAGTAAATAACCCTTAGTATGACAAGCAGTTGACAGAAACACTAGGCTCACCTTATGCCCTACAGGACAAAAAATTAACTAAATAAAACTTTAATTGATAGGTGTTTGTCACTCTTTTACGGTATTTGATGTTAATTATGTCATTGTAATGGGAAAAACTTTACGTTTGGGTCGCTAGATTTCCATCGTTATACCGCAAATATCATTGAACGGAATATTGTTAAATCGGGATTCTGCTCCATACAATTTACTGTAACTTTTGCCGGGACACAGAATGTTGATCATTAAATTGGGAATCTTGTTAAATTGACGATCGTAAAATCGGGTTCCACTGTATCTAATAAGCCACATAAATATGCCCTTAACTTTCATTCTAAAATTGGAGTTCAGCTTCTCTGTAAGTGCCTCTTACATGCTGTACATGCATTCAATGGTCATCGCAGAGAAATACATTTGAATCAAATGCAAAATGCACAGATACTAGCTAGCCAGTGAAATTACAGACAAGATGGTAGAAATCCTTTTACTACTCCCATATCCCTCTCAATGTTGTTTTGCAGATTTGACAATAAATCAGCCTTCTTCAGTATCGTTACGTTGTATAAGTACACAGTGGCTAATCTTTAAATACTTGTGTGAGCCAAACCATCTTTGTGGACATGTACAATTCACTGGGGAAAAAACACTATGTTTAATAACAGAGAAAGTACCAGTAAATGAGTACAGTACCACAGAAAGATCACACATTTCACAAAATAAGTACAGTTGACTCCCAGTAACTCAAAATAATAAAAAAAATCTAAAAGTACATGACTGTAATATATTCAAACAATTAAATATCATGTTCAGTGGACCAAAAAATGTTATTATGCTTTCTCAAGATTTAACTTGTGGCTGTTTATTAAACCTTTTTTCAGAAACTACTCCAGGGAGCTTCTAAACTCAGGATACGGCCTATCTTTAAATGTGGGTTAGAGAGAAGTACAGTAAATGTACCAGTAGTTGTCCTACCTAAAGAATGATTTTCTCACAAGTGATCAATAGTTACCCAGTATCCTTGGGAAAGCATGGCTTGACAGTGCGGCATTGTCTGGTGATTGTGGTGACTTCTATGTCATCATCTGGAAATTCCAGCATTTTACTGTTTGGATCATTCTCATTGAAGGGTTGGTTTGCCAACAGAATCTCTTCAAACTCAGGAGGTTCAACAATCTCATTAAGTGGAATCTGTAAATAGTGTACAAGGTATATTATAATTAGCGTGACATCAACAAGGACCGTTCACTTTCTGGACTTGACCTTTTACCACTACCCACCAGTTTTGTCACAAAAACAAAGAGCGTCTTTAAATCCAAAACCCATTTGTAAATCTACATTTAATTCGGCTGTGCTTTCTATATAAGCCAGTCTCAGGGATTGTGCAGTTCCAGAAAATATCCATACTCCCTCCACAGAAGGTTTTTTGTTATGCACCTCCTCTCCACCCCAAGAAATTCCAGTTTAGCTTCATACTTTGCTTCTAAAATTTTGGCTTTTAAGACCCCTCTCCCCCTAGGAATTTCGATGACCCTCCATAAGGTGGGTATGGACTTTTTTCTGGAACTACACATTTGAACAAAGAAGAAGGCACTCAGGAATGGAAAAGAAAACTTCCTGTGCAATTTTAGCAACAGCGAGAAGTAAAGTCTATCTTGAAGAGAAAATGTTTGAGTGTACTGTATACATGTGGTCTCTTTCCTATCCGATCTTTGGCTAAATACTTTGCCTTAAATCAGACAGAACAGTGTAATTCAGTTAGCAAAACCGCTTACTCGGTTATGTAAGAAGCAATAATAATAACTTTTCATGCAATTAATTAAAAGAGAACCTCGTGAAAGAACAATTTGACATGCAAATTATGCAGGGTTAAAACTTGGCGGTCGCACGGTCGCCCGTGGCGATTAAAAAGTGTCTAGGGCCACTAAAAGTTGAGGTTTGATCGCCCAAAGGGCGACTACGATTTGAGAAATACGAAAAGAATAATAACAATAAAATAAAATGTTTTTCCTTGGAGTACCTTTCTTTTCTTTCCTTTCCTTCCTCAACTCTAAGTTCATCAATTGTAGTAAAAGGTTCGTTCTAAAGTGCAAAATTCAAACCGTTCGTGAT
>Ga0126336_10000032_pt1 | contig 27348 bp, 15 predicted proteins | sample SidCmetagenome_FD_92530 | JGI IMG/M metagenome (GOLD analysis project Ga0126336, IMG submission 92530) | Coral microbial communities from El Islote,Puerto Morelos, Mexico - Siderastrea C C metagenome | ecosystem: Host-associated > Invertebrates > Cnidaria > Coral | place: El Islote,Puerto... | reverse complement strand
GGGGGTATAATTTTTTTTTTTTGGGGGGGTTTGGGGGTGTTTTTCCCGGGGTGGTTTGGAAAAAAAGTGGCGGGGGGGAGGGGGGGGGGGGGGGGGGGGGGGGGGTGGGGGGTAGTGATACAGTACTAGTGGCATTGTGTTACAGACACCACACATAGGTCAACTTCTCTCGGCCAAATAGTCACCCTGTGACTCAAGTACAGTACATGACTTTTATCTTTACAATGGTTTGGTAATCCTGTGTTGATCTGGACTATCACTCCAGTCAGGGGCTGGGGGTGGGGGGGGGTGGTGTCGTGATACAGTACTTATCTAGTGGGTGTGTGGGTGGTGTTCTCAGGATGCTTGGCCCCCTGTGACTCAAGCGTGCCTTTATCTTTGCCTTGGTACAGAGCTGATGTTGCTGGAAGGCGGTGGTCAGTGGCATCTCTGACATCATCATCAGGATATGGGACGCACACTCCTTGTTCATCATCTTACTCTGTGAGTTGAACAGTCCAGTTTTGAGTTCACCCAAGACTGCTGAATAAGAATACTTAAGATGGATAAATTTGTGCAGGGTTGGTCTAATCTGAAGTAAACTATGCACAAATACCAACAGGAAAGCATAAAAATAAGCAATCTTGAATCATGGATAAATAAAAGCCTAGTCACACCTCACAGAAAGATTGCCCAGATCAATCAAACAGAGAGACTTCCTGGAAGCAGATCACAACATTGACATATTTTTACTGTGGTTATACTTCTAAGTGTAACTATTGCTATCGTGACATTCAAATCCCCATACCAAATTATTTATTATTCTTAACTTTTTTTTTTCCAGTCCCTTGCATCATCGCAAGAGAAACTTCATCAGGTAATTCATCTTATGTGTACGATTACTGAAATCTCTTGTATTCCAGCTTAAGCTGACCTTCTTGTGATAAGAATAAGACCTACTTTAAAATGATGCTGGTAATGAGATCTAACTTAAGACCTAATGTAAGTAATCGGTTCTACCTGTGCAATTCCTCCAAAGGTTCTTGCAAATGTTATTAATATAATGAACTGGCTTACTATTAACTTGTTAAATCAAATGACATTCTGTTTATTAATTAGTACTTCATGGGAGAATAAAAATGAACCCCATCTTATCTCAGGAAACCTTTCTTTCATGTTGCTTCTTTGTATGAATACTTATAATTTTTATGGGTTTACATGTGTGCAGGAGTTTATAACTACAACTATGTGTTTTTGAACACAGTTGCAGATTGGTTTGCCTTATAGTGATGAGTATAACTATGGAGCGCATTTTAGGTAATACAATTTAAATAATTAATGATGTTGTCAACTCAGGTGATTGTGTTACTTTTGTTCATCGTCTTTCTTTGAAAAAAAAAAATTCCAGCCTACACTTTAAGCCTCTAGCTGCTCAACTGTCAGAAAAAGGAAAAAATGCTTCTGATGACCTGTCTGTCGCTCCAGGAAGAGTTTGAAGTTTAGAAATACAAAATGTATTAATTTTTGTGGATTCATTAAGTGGTGGTAATTCTTGAGAGTGAAAATTTGAGAAAACGACTCAGAGATAACTTGTGGAAATGCATAGCCAAAGGCAACCGTTTTTGTAGCTGTTTTGAGTTCTCCCAATTTTTGCCAGTGCCTGGAAAGAAAGGTTCCTTTTTCTTTCATGAAATAAAAACATAAAAGCATTTTCTGTGTTTCCTTAGCATAGTAATGAATGGATTTCAACCAATCACAGTTTAAGGAGTGTTGTATATTTCAGAAAATTTAGAAATGGTCCCGACCCTTAATTTTACTCAACACACTTTTTTCAACTGAGAGTTGTGCTGTAGCATTGTCATGACCCTACACTTGTATCATCATTGAAGTGTATGTTTGGTTATTTTTTGTTTACTTTGTGTTGTTTTCCTGTCATTTTAGTGCTGACAGTGATCAGGATGATGACACTGGGGGTCATAGGTCACCTAAGCCTAGGCAAAGGTCAAGAAGCCTCAGGTAAAACAACACTTCCTGTACTTCACGTCTCCTCGCCCCAGTCAAATCTTTAGTAAAAACCCACTCAAAATGTGCCAGCAGCATTTTTACACTGCCCAGTCTATTATTTTCCAGTTACTTCACAGCTAATTTTCCCCAGGACACACTCACAGGCAAGAGGTCCTGACCCTTGCTGTCATCTACTCCTATTATGATGCCTACTACTGCAAAACATTTTGAAAGGGCTGTTATTAAACAGTCACCCTTCGAGAATGGCTAACTGGTCACCTTGAAATCCCTTACTCAGGACTTCAAAAACGCAAAATTCAGTTTGTTTCATCCCTTTCATTCAGCAGGAGCCTATTCACACTGTTGGGTGGTTTCTTTAAGTAATTAAGTATTTTGTATTGTCTCTCTTTACAGCCCTGGACGGTCTGTACTCATTCAAGAGGATGAACTCCAGTTGCTTAACAACCTCTACAGAGAACGATTTCCTAAAGTAAGATAATACATTTTTGAGCCCCAGCTACATTTATGGGCTGTCAAGGCATTGCTGCTAATAAAACTGTTTTTCACCTGGCTACCCTCCTAGTTACTTCAAAAATTAGTGAGAGCTTAGATCTATTGAAAGAAATTTAATGATATCATAATGCTTGTAATTTTAGGTTAAAGGAGCTGTGTCACTAAGTTAGCCAAATTCAGCCACTAGGACCTGACCACCTATTTAAGGAGAACATAAAAATAATGTCTTAAAACATTGATGTAAGGTTTAAATAACACAGCAAATACAAAAGGAGACACGGATTGGCCAAACTGAAGAAGATTACACGGATTGGAATTGGGGTTTTTGAAAAACTGTTAGGCTGAACAGTTTTTCAAAGTTTATCTCTCTTGTTTGTTAAATTTAAATCTCATACTCAGGATTCATATTCATTTGTCACAAAGCCGTGATTATGTCATTTACAAGTAATTTCTTTGCTAACATTTAGTTCCATAGCAAGTACATGTAAGGGCGATTAATTGGGAAAAAAAAACCAAATTGGACTGGACTGCCATGACACAGCCCCTTAAACTTTTTGTTTTCATTTTTGTCAGGCTGTTACACAAATGGAGGAGAATCTGAATGTAAGTACTGTAGTTATAGGTACATGCATGTTTGCAGGACTCTGAATAGCAACCATATAGTCAGTGAAAACGGGGGAAGGGGAGATCTGAAGCCACGGCGAACTTGAAATTTGACATCTTCTCATTCACGGAATACTTTTAATCAAAGAACTTCAACCAACTGTGAACATGCAGCTTGACTTCATCTGGGCTGTTAATTAGTACACAACTCAAGACTTCATTACTTAATGTACTCCATTACTCACTTCTATCTTTCTAATGTCATCCTCTACTTGATAATGACCAATGATGATGCATACTTTGAAACACTTCACCACTTAAATATTTGTATTTCTACTGAAATGTTTTAACAACCATTTGTTAATTTCTACTTAAATTGACACTTGAGAATGAAGGAGCTGGTCACCAAACTGCAGATAGAGTTTCTTGATTGTTAAACGAATTTTCCCAACTTGTACATTTAGAGTTATGTGAAAGTCTTGTAGGTGAATATGCAAGTTGAGCCCTAACAGTGACAAAAAATGAATTTTCTCTTTACATTGTCACTACTTGTTCAAATAGTCAAGTGATGAGAATACAGAAGGTGATCACCAAGGATGAGATGTCTTGATATTTAGACAAATTCTCCTTACTAGTTCCATAAGAAATATATGAAGACCACTAAGGAGAATATGCATTTTTATATCAAGGCTTAAAGGGTTATAGGTAAAGCATTACTGAGTTGGAGAAAATTCCTTGTGTATTTGTAGGAGTTGATACAAGAATTCTCAGAGGAAAAAGCCCTCAGTCACAACTACTGCGATGGAGTTTTGAATTTTGTTTGCAATCAGGTACACAGACCTGTTTCTTTCTTGTGTTGTTAGTTGTAAGAACTTGGTGTAACACTATGGCACTGAAAATGTCGTTGATTTTTTTTCTCTGTTTGTAACCATACTGTAAGGGAATGAATCAGGTGAGATGGGCAGTTCAGCTTTTGTTGTTGTTGTTTTTGATTTTACAGTTGTATTATTCTGTTGGTTACAGGGATAGAATGTAACCTTGTTTACCATTGTTCTGTGTGGGTAAAATAAGGCTCAGATTCTGATAGTTTAGTTGGCATTGTTACAGTACCTATGGCGCAACATTTTAAGAATAATCTTGATATTGATCAGCCCATTCAGTTACATGTAGGAAATAAAAACAGTGTGTTTCCCTTTATAGTTTCAAAAGGAGTTGTTAATTTTCTTTGATTTTTTCAAAATCTGGCCATCCATAGTAACTTGTGCACCCTCATGGCTTAAACCTTTGCTTATTACTCCAAGCATCAAAATCGCCAAATTTACTCTTTTGAGGCTCTGAAGAGGTGATGGGGTGAGGATTAGATGTTTGACCATGTTGGGAATGAAAGCAGAGGAAATAAATTGTATGAATATTAATATATGAAATGACCATATATTTGAACTACGGATTAAAGATAGATTATGAAGACCATCACAGTGATGATATTTCAACTTAAGCAGTTGAAAGAAGAAACCTGAAAAAATTCAGGGTTGAACGGGAATCGAACCCATGACCTCTGCGATACTGGTGCAGTGCTCTAAAATGGAGCTATCAAGCCAACAGGAAGCTGGTCAGTTGAGAGTTCGTATTTATCCGGCAGATGGAAAATGAGTGAATATTAATATATGAAAATTATGACCATGTAAATTGTGTTGTGTATTGAGATGTGCATTATTTGATTGTCCATAAGGTAGTGGAAGCAGCACGTGATCTTCTGAAACAATCCCAGGAGGGTGCCCTGACTAGTCTGTACTTCTATGATCTGTCTGAGAGGCTTGAAAGACTACTTTTTGAGGTAAGAACACTGCAGCCAGGTGCTCTGTGGTTTGTACAAAGTACAGTTTCCACAGTGCCAATTTTAAGTGGTGGAGGTAGTGACATTGTGTTTAGTATGAGAATAGGAAGTTAATTAACATTGGAAACAAAAGTTTTTAGATATTTTATGGCATAGCAGTAGTAGTAGGCACCAAGGGCTGTGCACCTACAACCTTCGACTAAAATTTTTGGGACACCTAAAGAAATCCGGCCTACTTACATGAATTCCAATATTTTAAACTCAATCATGCCATGACCAGACTTCAAAAGCCCACCCCCTCCCCCCCCAACAATGTTGTGTTACAGGTAAATTTATTTGGGATGGGAAAATCAACATTGTACAGGGGGGCGGGGGTTTTTTTCATAGAATTTTCCTTGGCAATTACAGAGATGTGAAGGTGTCCCACTATTAATGACAAAGGTTGTAGTCTGCTAAAAGGGCATTCATGTTTAAGTAAACAGCAATTAAGGGCTGCATAATGCCTGACCCTTTGGAGTGGAGGCGCGGTTTTCAATCCAAAGATCGGAGGGTCCATAGTTTGAGGCTAGGTTGATCTCTGCATTGTCCTGCTAGACAAGAAACTCCTCCACAATTGATTGTCTCTACCCTGGTGCATAAATAGGTACTGCTAAAAAATTGTTTGGGGTAGCCCTGCAAAGGAGGAAGGAAGCACTGTTCCAAGTTGCTTCTCGCTATAGATACTTTTATAAAGTCACAGGCATGCAGGCCACCTGGGCCTGAAGGGTGACTTTACCTTATTGAACCCTGGAATTTCCAGTAGATCAGTTTCTTTTGTATTTTAATTCATTTGTTCCCTTCTTTTACTGACAGGCTCACCAGAAAACAGACTTGGACATTTCACCATTGAAGAAACTTGTCAGGAAGCTACTGATGATCATGTCCAGGCCTGCACGGCTCTTGGAGTGTCTAGTAAGTTCTGTCATCATCTGTAAACCAAGCCTAGGTGCAGGAGAGTTTCTGTTCTTAGTTTGAGATGTGAACTCATAAGGGTAACGTCCCAGTTTCGTGCACTGTTTCTTTCATCTTGCTGTTTGAAATGATCTTGTGTTGACATGTTTTGTTGGTTGCAAGGTGACCTAAGATTGGTAATTTTGATCTTGAAATGAATGAGCACCCATTAAATGTCAACCTTCAACACCCATTAAATGCCATCAGTGCATGTGCTGACTTGTTTGATTGACTAGCTAGGTGACTGACCGACTAACAGTATAACTGCATGGTTGTTAACATGCCAAGTGCTTGAGAAGCACAAGTTTCTAATCTAATATTGATATGATTTACAGGAATTTAGCCCTGAGAATTTTTATAATCAGTTAGAGGAAGAGGGTAGAGAACTGGAGAAGGTCTCTGACAAGGCAGACATCACTAACTATGTGAAAGTCAAACTTGGACTTGTGCAAACTGAAGAGCCTACACCAGACTCACCAGAGGTAAAATGTGTTATTTAACTCATTAGCAAGCTAGAGTTAGTGTTACCAGCACCCCAGGTGAATATGCCAGGGCTATTTGTGTCATATTTTTCTTCTCTTCTGCTTCTGTCATTAATGAACTTAAGCATAATTTTACCACATTTATTTCACTCAATATTTTCATTTCAAATTTGGGGGTGTGGCTTACAATGTATGAGCAAGAACATCTAGAAAATGTCAAAACAAAACCAAAGTTTCTTTCTCATGCTGCAACCATTTAGCTAAGTCACAGCTTTCGACTCCACCGTGGAATCTTTATCAAGTGATGGTGTTGGATGTTTTGTCACGTGATTTAGGATGGTGAAAACCACGTGACAAACCATCCCCGTAGATCAGCAGGAGCTCGTATCCGTTATCGCGATTCATTGTTGGGGTCTGACAGTGAATTTTGATGGCCTCTCTAATTCGTCTCTTGAAAGTGTCATTTTCCCTTGCAATGATCGGGGAGGAAGAGAAGTCAAGAGTGTGTCCCGTGTCCCTGAGGTGATCACCCACAGCAATTGTCGATGCTCTTCTAATGATGTCGAGCTCCTTGAGCCTGACCCCAAACGGTCTAGCCGTCTCACCAATGCAGTCCTCTTCGCAATCCTTGCACTGAACTTTGTAGACCACTCCGCATTTCTTTTCCTTGGCTATGGGGTCCTTGGGTGTACCAATTGTTGTCTTATGGTGTTAAAAGGCTTATGGTAAGTGCCAACTCCTTTTTTCTGAAGACCTGTGCGAGTTGTTCAGAAACACCTTGCACATAGGGAAGTGTGATGCTGTAGCTGGAACTGCCTTTCTTAGCTGTGCCTTTAGGTTTTTGGGTCGCTCTTTGAGTGGTCTTGAACATCCAGGGCTTGTAGTTATTGTTTTGGAGGACGGATTTCAAGTGTTCCATTTCGGTTTCTTTATCCTGGTCCTCCATGATAACTATATGGTGGAAGAGAGTTCTCACCACCAATCTTTTATGTTCCAAGTGATGGTTAAAATCAAAATTCAGGTATAAATCGGTGTGGGTGGGTTTCCTGTAAATAGTGACCTTCGTTGTTCCATCTTCCTTGATAAAAAAAGAAACTTTGTTTTGTTTTGTCTTATTACGACAGGATCAAGCAACAATTTTTTTTGCACTAAAATCTAGAACATGGTTTGTAAATTCCGTATGAAAACCATTTTCGCGAGTTGTTGGAGTCAGTTCTCTCTTCCGTCATAACTCTGGCTACAAAGCTTTCAAAGTTCATTTTTTAAAGTATCGGTTGTTGACATGCAACAATTTACTAAAAAAATTGACTGAGGAAGTAGGAGTAGTTAACAAATACCCTAAAAAATCTTTCCTTGTTGAGATATTAAATGGAAATTTGGTGAAGAAGTAGCTGTAAACAAAAAAATGCCAAAAAAAAGTTGCTGAAAAAAATCTCACAGAAGTTGGCATTGAGAAAGAAATATAGCAGTACACAAAAACCCAGAAAAATCTTCTTTCACTGACTGAGCAGGGAGATGCAGTGTTCATTTTATCTTAAAGTAAAAATTAGAGTTCAGTCAAGCAAAGTGTGTAAGCAAGTTATCTGAAAAGTTGACGTACAGTGTAACATTTCTCTTTAGGTTGTTTTGCTATGGGGTTGCAGCTTCTGCAGCTACAGGTCATCTGCCTATGTTCACAGGACCTGGTTAATCAATTTTATTTCACTCTGTCGTAAAATGTGTTTTCGTTTCTTTAGAAAAGTGACAGTCCTGGTCCCATGGCATTTGAAAAACCAACTGAGGATGACTTTGAGTACATAAAGCTCATTAGCAATGGAGCTTACGGGTGAGAAAATATAAATTACTGCCGGTATATCTCGTCCTTGTGTAACAAGGTTTATTCATTGGTCAAATGACAAAAAAAAAACTATGGTGTCGGTGGGGAAGTGAACACAAACCTTTGGATTTATCAGCTAAGTTGATAAGGTGAATTGGCCACTGTAAAGAAAATCAAGAGTGGACACTTCGAGTGTCAGTCCTCTGTCATAACGCTGGAAACGTGGCAACATAAAAAAAAACAGGAATAAATTAGTTGAATGTAATTCACTAATCTGGAGCCAAACATCACTTGACATCTCTGAGCTCCCTGTTTGGTGTCATTTACCTGGCAACATTAGAACACCATGCAGGAGACTTGCATGCCCTTCTGTGTGTTTCCATTATGGTGGGCATCCGCACAAACTGTAATTTAAGGGTCATTGAGAGGTCTGGAAATTCTGAAAGCCTGGATTAAACTTACAGAAGAGAATAACCCATTGCAAATGAAGTCAGCCAAACACGCAAAGTAAAAAATAACAACTGACGTTTTCCTTCCTGGATTCAAACGCTACCTCTCTGGCTTCCTTAGGTCAGAATCATAGCATGGAAACATACATGTGCGGAGTGGATTTAGTGAATTGCCACTGAGGCGAAAAAGAGATTTAGTATTTAATTCGGTATTAATGCCACACTACAAGTTTCACAATTCACCTGACTTTATCAGGCAATAATGTGTCTGCAAATCAAGTATTTAGCCAGAAAAATCGATGTTAAGGTGATGCTCCCGGGTGGCCTAATATAAGTAACAGTACCTCGGACGAGAAAGTCAGGCAAGTGTTGGGCTAGTGCAATGTTCAGGACACCTTTCGTAGTGTGATTGAGTTGATAGTTTGTGTCTGATCACCCAATTTCAGAGCTGTTTACCTGGTGAGACACAAGCAAACACGGATGCGGTTTGCAATGAAGAAGATGAATAAACAACTGATGCTGCACAGAAATCAGGTACACTGCACTGTCAATAGGGTGCTGGACACAAGATACTTGAAGCACCAACTAAAGTTTGCAATCTTGTCTTAGCAAACACTAGCTGGTGAGTACCAGCTGGTGAGCAGGGATGGCGCATGGTGAGAGCACTCGCCTCCCACCAGTGTGGCCTGGGTTCGATTCCCGGATTCGGCTTCATATGTGGATTGAGTTTGTCGTTGGCTCTCATTCTTACTCCAAGTGGTTTTTCTCCGGGTACTCCGGTTTTCCCCTCTCCTCAAAAACCAACATTTTCAAATTCCAGTTCGATCTGGATTTCGGTCTCCTCGATTAGCGGTGCACTTGTGCACAGCTAGAAGATCGAGACCATAATAAAGTTATCGGCGGTTTTTTTTCTTTTTTGGGGGTTGTAAACTTTTTTGCCGCGTTCACAGACGACTTGTATTTGACAAGACAAGGTTGCAAATTTTAGATTTAATGCATGTCAGGTCTGAAATAGATAATTTAGAGATGAAACTGTCGCATCACTCACAGATGGTTTCATTGTCCTCTTTTCGTGGATCGAATTTAATTTAAAAAATGTTCCAGGTTTTTAATGAGGTAAGACACCTGGAGAACGTAGGGGTAAGACCTTGAGAGCAATGGGGAGAGCAGTAACAAACTGAACCCACATATAATGCCGATTCTAAGTTTCAAGCATCCATGGTGATTTAGATGTCCGCTTGCTCGTGCATCGTGGCATATGGGATATCAGAAAGTTTGTTAGATAGAGAAGCCGACAAAGGGCTTTCCGTAGAGGAAGAAAAGAGCTGATCTCACATAGCCTGCGTAGCTGGCGGTTTTGTTGGGGAGCATGCGTGAGCGAGCGGTGACGCCGCGAAAACCAGCGGTAAAGCTGCGAGGGGAATGGGGAGCAAACAAATATCAGCATCATCCATTGGGTGTGTACGGATATCTCAGCACTGTTCGACATCATTCAGCATTCTTCAGTATCATTTAAAGGGCACACTGTCACGGGGATTTTTAAATTTTGGGGTGAAAAATGTGTTGAAATTTAAAGTAAATGCCTTTTCTCGACCTCAGAATACCCCTAGAACGTCAAGAAAAGGAAATGAAATAATTTTCTCAAAGGAAGAACAAACCGTAGTCCGTTTCTGGCGATATTTCCAAGAAACAAAGGAAAAACTTGAAAACACCAGGCTGATGTTTTCAAGTTGCAATCCATTTCCATCCTAGCGATCAGCGGCCAAACACACTTAATTATAGTCTCGGAGAAATGGTAGAGTAGTTTTAAAGGAAACTCAACCAGTATTTTTGGGTTTTCTCTGATTGGAATATGTCTTTTAGCTTTTCAAAGTTATCGTAAAAAATGGTGACAGTGTCCTTTAATACCATTCAATATCCACCATTGTCGACTGGGGCCTTACTGATTTTACCTAACTTGTTTCTCAGGTGCAGCAAGTGTTTGCTGAAAGAGACATCTTAACGTTTGCCGAGAATCCGTTTGTGGTTGGAATGTGGTGTAGTTTTGAGACAAAGAAGCATCTGTGTATGGTGATGGAGTATGTTGAGGGAGGGGACTGTGCCTCTCTGCTGAAGAATATGGGACCACTACCTATGGATTTGGCCAGGTAAAGTTACCAGAAAATACGTTTTTTCCTTAAATAATAGGAAGGAAAACGAAAACATTTCTTTGCAGGTAAATCAAATTATGCCCTCACCCTCTTTGCATTGTAGTTGCCCCGACTAAATAAAGTGATGAACGTGATGTCATCGTTAAATTATTAAGTCACCTTAAAAAATCTTGACAGATCAAACCAGCTGTAGCGTTAAAAAAATTGAATCCGTTTGATCAATGCCTAAGTGTGTAATAAATGTATCAAACGTTGTTTTCATCAGATCATACATAGCGGAGACACTGTTGGCGGTTGAGTATCTGCACAGTTATGGAATTATTCATCGTGATATCAAACCTGACAAGTGAGTTGATATCATTGAGTAGTGGTTATTATTGTAGTGACAAGTGAACATGGTGTCATAACATTAAAGCGATCTGAATGTCAATGTACTCGTCGAACTTACTGTTTTGTGTAGTTAGCCGCAAAATGATCACACTTGCTGTCTGTTTGCTTTGCAGTCTTTTGATTACATCCATGGGTCACATAAAACTCACTGATTTTGGATTGTCAAAGGTTGGACTGATCAACAGTAAGTATTTCACACCCAGCAAAACATTTCCAGGGTTTTCAATAAGAATCTGAGTAGGTGGCAAAACTTTAGGAGAAGCGGAGAATGAAATACTGGCGCCGAAGGCACAAGATTCTAGGGGGGTGCGGGGGTATTTTCCCCCGGAAAATTTCGAAAATTGGGCCTCTTAGAATGCATTTCCTGCATTGTAGAGCAAGAATTAGGGTATTTAGACAGAACAGGAAACACAAATCGCCGCTGAAATTACTCCGAATTCAGGCAAGATTCTTCTGTTTTTCATGAACAAATCTTGGCCGATCCAGGGCCCGTTTTTTGTGGCGAATGTTTTTCATGTTTGTCGTAAATTATGAGGGTATTTCTCAATCAAATAGGCGGCGAGTTAATGTAGAATAGCAGGCGAGTTTCGCCGGCTGCCGGCCCTTATTGAAAACCCTGATATTTTCATTAGCAAAGGCACCATTGTCTTTCTTGTACCCTGAACGAGACCAGCCCCTCACCTAGCAACTAGATAGTCGTCAGTGATGCCAGGGACAAGTTCTCTAGTAAGTTAACTTGGTGGTTGTTATGAAAACGTAACATGGAAATGTTTGTTAATTACCTTTGGCACATCCTTAGGGCATATTTTTGGGGACACATTTGAAGTGTTCTTACTACAGGAATCTAATGAAAAAACTGTGATGCTGCAATTGTCGGGTAGCAAAGATCCCAATCCAAATGACTAAATCTCAAAGTAACTTCTTTTTACTTTCAATGTTTTGAAAGACAGATGTGTGCAAGATTTCGGAATATCTGGGGTACGTTCATGAAATACTGTGACATCTAAAAATGGTTCCAACTGCTGTGGTAAAAGCCTGCAGAACTTAACAGTCAAAACTATGTGATCGTACGTTTAGCGAAGCGTGCATGTATTGAATGTCTTTCTTAAGACTCAGATTTTGCAAGAAAAAGTCCCCCGAAAATTAGAGCACAACTCGGATACAGTTTATCCGTCGGTGTTCACGCTACTTTATCTGAGTTGTTCACTTATATTGAGCTTTGTTTTCCATCCAGGTACTACTCACATGTACGAACATTCATTGGCACAGGAGACAAAACAGTTTACAGACCAGCAGGTGTTTGGTACCCCTGATTATCTGGCTCCTGAGGTGATTCTCAGACAGGGCTATGGTAAGCCTGTGGACTGGTGGTCTTTAGGTATCATTCTGTATGAATTCCTCATTGGTGTGCCGCCTTTCTATGGTGATACCCCTGAAGAGCTTTTCGCTGATACTTTAAGTGGTGAGTAAATGAGATTGATAGTATGGTTTTTGGACGCGTAGTGTTGAAACGTGTATAGGAAGGGGGCGCAAAATTCGGTTGGTCGGTCGATCCGCCGTAGACTTCTATTGTTAATGATATCCTGTGGGGGTCGGGATGGAAGAGAGCTTATCTTTTGCTTTTGGTTTTCTTGAGGACAGGGGTAGGTTATTGCAATGCCTTGAGAGGATACATCTGGCGAAGGATAATGAAATAAGTTGTTAAGAAAAAACTGTCTTTAACTCAGACAAATTATTTCAATTCACGCATTTGAAATATAGCTTATATGAAGACGGAACAAGAACGCTAGAATCTACACTGGGTTAATTTCCTTCGCCAGATGTAGTTGGGGAGGCTGTGAAAAGATATGATTTCTATAACTTATGTTCAAAATCATTTTCAAATAGCTGTCGTGACTGACTTCGGCTTTTTTTCATTGTCTCAAATATCCACTTGTGTTACCACAACTTAATGGCAACGTGGAAGACATTTCTATGTCTTGAATGTCAACGTTCAAGATTTTAGTGTGATGCATTTAACTCGTGATTAGTTACTTACTTAAACCACGGACGATGAAACCCAAAGGGTTGATTTTGTGGTGAAGTAGTCTGCTGAATTAGAGGAGTGCGAAAGCAAAAGAGAAAAGCAGTGTTCTTTCTGCTCTGCAATGCATGGTTAATACCTGGAAGAGTGTTGTTTCCCTGTTTGTCCCTGAACGTTTTGAAGGTTATCTGTTCAGATCAAATAACACGATGGTGGGTCCAGTTATTGTTCATGTAGTAGACAAGGCTGGTACAACATAACGTAAGTACGATTTTCGACTTTGAACGTAAATTGGGTGCTTTGGTTTTTCTCGTCAAAGGTATTATAGAATGGCCGAGTGAAGACGAAGCTCCGCCAGAGGACGCACGGGACCTGGTCACTAGGTTGCTGGAACAGGATCCTCTTGCACGTCTGGGGACCACGGGTGAGTGCACCTAAAGGACTTTTTCCTGAAAGAGCGTGGTTCATCAGGATATCCATCATTATAGAGACAGAGTGTTGGATATGTTGATGAAACGCTCTCTTGCCTGTTTGATAATACAGCTGAACCTCCCATAGTTTAATTCGTACACAAGCAGACACATAACCCAAAATGAAGTGTTATATCTTTTTAGTAGTCATGGATCGACAGTTCAATGTGCTCAACTTAAGCGGAGACCGGAAGTTACAAGTGCATTGCATTTAGAACTGAGTCATATTAGGGCTGTACGGCGCCACTCAAAACAATTTGCACCCGTTTACATGGGATCGTGTGTCAAATGGTCGCTTACTAGAGTTTAAAAACAGTAGAAAATTTCAAACTTTCAGGCCAAAAAGGAGTCGCGATCGCTATACGAGAGGTTAAGGGGGAGACTCTTAACTACTATATTGTTGCTATGGGAAATTCCTTATCATCATATCTTGGAAACCCTAACTTCCACAGATAAGCTGCTTGGCCACATTTGTTCTATAGGAAAGGTGTTCAAGATTTTTGAGTCGCAACGATATTTGGCAGGTCACCTGACCTAAATAGAAAAAAGCCTAAAACTCCAACAGCATACAGTTTTGGTTATTGAAAACAGTGCCAATATTTAACAGTCATCAAGATACAAAACGTGACGTATCGATTTCTTGAAATTCGTATTATAGTAGTTATGACGTCATAAGTACGTATATTTATACATTTTGTACTGTAGTTTTTCTATTCACTGTCATAACAGTAATTGCTTACGTCAGATGATAAGGAAGGCTGAATTGTCTCCGATTCGTGACAAAAGTCGAAACTCTATCTCCTTTCCTCCAAGTTTTAGGGATTTTTCTTTTTAATGCGTGGTTAGGGACGGGCACTAGCTACGCGCGTGCAATGTCGATTTTTCCAATTTAGTGTTCATCCTCATACGTTTCACCAATCTAGCGGCACAAAACGCTGCAAAACAGCGTATGACAAAATACCATCCACAAAAATCCCTTAGCAACAACGACAGAACTGTAGTTAAGGGTCTCCCCCTTAAGTGATTTGACTGCCAAAAATTTGGCATTTCGGAAAAGTGGTCGCTGGCGGGAGGTTTGACTGGATATCTTACCAAACAAGCCATAAATAAAGAGAATACGAAGATACAAAATCTCCTAAATTTAAGCTAGTTTAGTCTGGGTGCCCAAACGTTCGTCTCGCTTATGAATTACTTGTTCAAACTTAATGGTTTATGATGAGTTTGACAAAGTAGAGGAAAGAGTTTCAATTTCTGTAATCTCAAGGAAAAATAGGTAATCGCACACTTCGAATGAGGCTGATGTTATTGTCGCATTCTCTTTTCAGGCGCACACGAGGTGAAGGAACATCACTTCTTTGTGGGTTTAAATTGGACGGCGCTGCTGAGACAGAAAGCTGAGTTTATTCCACGCTTGGATGGCGAAGATGACACAAGCTACTTTGACAGTAAGCGATTTTGTACTGTGTTATCAGTGTTTAAATTCAACTGCCAGGAGTCCGTATTGGATCGGACTGTGAGTACGAATCAAAACTACCGAGCCAATGGTAATTTATGTCACCCTCATTAAATGAAGTCATGTTATTATTACCCGCCCCCTTCCCGTTTCTTTGTGCTGATCACTAGTTTAAATGGAGGCTCTGCCAACGAGATCATATGCTATGCGATGTGGTAATGCCAACAAACTAGAATTGAAAAGTCGTACTTGTACTTTGTGTTATTTTAGTATGGGCTTTTCCGCGTGTTGGAAGCATTATTCGCCTTTTTGGCTTACTTTGGCGTGGCTAAAAGGCGAAACCCTCTCCAAAACACAGAAAACCCCAAGCAAGCGCTTGCTGCGCAGCCTACAAAGGCGGTAACACAACCTATTTGAAGACGGTGTACCACACAGATTTAAGCAAATCCCATTACCAATCATCGAAATATGTTATGGCATGTGTTTATCATGGTATTATTATGTAATGGCATGTGATTATCATGTGATTATTATGTGATGTCATGTGATAATCAGCAAGCAGCAACTCTTCTTGTGCATAATAACTGGAGAACTGTATGACGTCGTACATTCCAAAAATGATAACTTGCGTTAACGTAAAAGTGATAATAGGCGATAGTTACCTCCAGTTTTTTTGGAATACCCCAAAATATTATTTCTATCTTTTTTCAAAGAAATATGAATTTAGACTGCTATATTTCAGGCTGCTCACTAGTTAGCTTTAAATTTAAATTTTTTTTCAAAAACATTAAAAAAATAAATTGATTTTTAAAAAATTGTTTTAAAAGATTGTCCATATACTTCGAGTTGCCTCGTCACTCCACTTTTTGCTACTCGTCTCCAGCTCCGAAGTTTGTTGCAAGAGTACTAGCCTGGCAACCACTTCTCTTTACTTTTAATGTAGCAACCTGAACTGATTGTTCTCCTTATTCTCATAAGTAGTTTGCTTGACAGTCTACTGGTGTCGTACTGAGAAAGTAGACGTTGATTCCTCTTATTCTTTAACAGCTCGTTCAGACCGTTACAACCATGAGCTTGAAACTGATGATGATGAAGATGACGATGAAGAGTTCAGCAACTTCTCCAACGAGTTCAGCAATTTCTCCACGTGTTCCCCCCGATATTCCCGCATCTGTGCGTCCCCTGTTCCTTCGCCCGTGCCCTCCCCGGGACCCTCATCCCCCGTGTCCCCTAATGACGGAAAGAAAACTTCCGACAGCAAAGACTCAGGAGAGGAGGTGTCCACACCACGCAGCGATCAGAGCTCGGAAAGCTCCCCTCCTACTGTCCGACGACGGGGTTTGAAGGAACGAAATCGGTCGGAGAGCCGAGAGAGTGACGAAGATTTCCGAAGGCAACGGAGTGATAGCGGTATCAGCGCAGATCAGCCACGAAGCAGAGGAAACTCTACGAGCGAGTGAGTATTAAGACATCATGCTTGACTGACAAGTGGAACCAGTTAAATAGTGCATCACACAGGTATGTGTTCAGGTGCGCTTTTCAGCAGTGGAGGGGTGAGAGCGCACGAATGAATGTTAACCCAAGCCACTCCACAGCACAAGGGATGTAGTCCCCTACTCTCTCTTCTCTGTAGAACATGTCTGTGTAGCAAAGGTTTTTACACCCAGACACTACTTAAGGATAGAAAATCGCAAAATTTCCCTTTTTAAGGCGCAAACCCAGCTAGGCAATTTTAGCTAATACAAAAAAAGGAACCCTATCTAAGGATCATACCGGGGTCACAATACCAGAAGGGAGCAAAATGGATAATATCAGTAAAGGACCGCAAACGAAAATGCTGCACGTGTACTTAGGATCTAGTAAACCAGACCTAATCAGACAAAGAAATACTCAAATGACAAACATAGCAGCAAGGCTGATCTGACTACGTAGAAAGATTTGACTCTGCAAGACATCAACACGACACTAGTACAACTTCAACAGAGCAGGGTTGCAGCCGTAGACAACTGTTTCGCTCTTCTTAGAGCTCATCAGTACGGCATAGCAAGATGGTGAAAATGACGAAAATGATGGCTCTGCGAGACAGCAACACGACACTTGGACTCTCGACCTTTCCAAGACACGTGATGGCGTGATCTGGTGGGCGTGCGTCCTCGTTTAGGGCTTTTAACAGAGTGCACGGGTATTTTTACGGCATTTTGGCCATCTTGCTATGCCGTACTGATGAGCTCTAAGAAGAGCGAAACAGCTGTCTACGGCTGCAACCCTGCTCTGTTGAAGTTCTATTAGTATCATGTTGATGTCTTGCAGAGTCAAATCTTTCTACGTAGTCAGATCAGCCTTGCTGCTGTGTTTGCAAAATAGATACCCTATTGAGGACTGTGAACCTCAGAAACCATACCCTTTTCCGCGGCGCATCCCTACATAGCTTATATATGGGAATACCCCCCCCCCTCCCCGGACCTACTAATTTATTATGACCCAGTGTACGAGAAAATGCAAACGGCTTAACATCACTGTACAATGTGACGAGATCATGTGAACTTGTGGTGCCCTTCGACAAATTAAATGTGCTAGAGTATTTAGCAGACTGTTTTTGTAATGTTTGTAACTGCTCATCTCTTGCATTTATTCTTCAGTTCCTTGACCCCTGTGGAGCGTGACCTAAGCCCGGAGTCCCCCAGCACTCCCCCCACGGTACGCCTAAGAAAGAAAGCTTACTCAGACTTGTCCCCAGTCCCAATTCCGCTGTTGTCACTGTCAGCTGATGAAGAAAGCCCGACCAAGCCCCCCGCGTCCAGTCCGGCCAACCTTACTGTGGAGACTGAGGAGAAACAACGGGTTCAGCGTACCAGTTCCTTCCCGAGCGACAAGAATAAGAAACTATCGGCTGGTGTACCCAAATTGGAACTGTCTTGTAAGTACTGAATGCAGAATCGGTACTAAACCTACAGTACTAAGCAAAAAAGTGTGCTAAGATTGGCAACCAAAAAGTGCTTATTCCTACTTCTTGCCCGGGGCCTCTCTGCCATTTCTGCGAGTCATTGCTTTCGCTATAATGAGGATCTAAAATGTTCCCGTTTACAAGAAATTTTTCATTGTTTTGTCAAATGAAGGTTATAAACGTGGTACCTTTCAACAGTTACAAGTATTTTTTTAGGGCCTGGGTTGCAACAAACGTGATGTCCAAAGTGTACTCCAAACAAATTTGTTTTTTAACAAACCAAAAGAAGGCAAGAGCCTCTTTGTAGTCTAACTAAATTCGCCTACAGTGACACGTGTGTTAATTTGTCCGCAGTGTCTGACGATGAATTCCGTGCGTTGCGACAACACATTCGAAGTCCTCCTGGTTCTCCTCGTTCCCAGACTCCGCCCCGTTCTCCCAGCAACCGTAGGAGAGCAAAGACCCTGTCACTCAGCTTGCGTCCACCAATCATAATCGAGAAAGGTCCGCGTGGATTTGGGTTTACTTTGCAGGCCATTCGTGTGTACTTTGGTGATACAAACTATTACCGGGTGCACCACCTTGTGTCGGTTAGTGTTGTATTTCATTGTTTCTCTTCCTTTTTTGGTCAGGAAGAGTCTTTCGTATGCTTGAAAAGCGGTAGCATTTGGACTCCTGCCCAAGAAAAACCACGGTTCTTGTTGTTAGCGTACTTAGTTGGTACTAAAGAAGGTAGTAACATACCTGATATCCCTGTGGCGTTGACCCACGGAGTACATACCAAAAGAAACATGTTCTTCTTCTACCCTCGTAGTCAAAAGTTTGCCACGTGAAAACTTTACTGGAATTTCTGTTTTCACGCAGTTCCGCTTTGTTGTTCAGTTCAGTTTATTATCAACCTCTAGCAGTTAAATAATGAATTACAGGTTGCTTGCGCAATATACATTAATCATCATAACACTCAGACAAATAATCTACATATTTCACGGTTACTAACTCGCAAAATGTGTTGGTGTTACCCGCCATTTTGTTATAAGAACTTCCTGATCGTAGGGAGGGCTGATGACTGTACTGTATATATATGTATACTGTATATTCTACTGTATGTAACATGGTAGAGCGGATTATCATTCTCAGTGCCGAAACTATTGTGGTCTGTTGCACGTTTCTTAAGAATCTGTTATTTTCTGTGGCTTGGCTATCTCAACGCCTAGAAATTGCGTTTCCGCCTTATTCTAAATACTTTTTTTTTGTGGTTTGCAGAATGTGGATCATGGTAGTGCAGCTTTTGAATCAGGTTTGAGACCAGGAGACTTACTGACACACGTCAATGATGAGGTAAGAACAAAGACGACGCTTTTTCTTTGGCACGGCAAAAGTGCGTTGTGAAAATTAATCGGAGGGTCATAAAATATAAATCCCCCTTAAGCTTGCTGGTATATCGGAGGATAATGCCCTTGGCTAAAAGATTGTCCTCAAAACTTCACAGTTGTCCTTGAAGCGAAATGTTCTTTTTTCGGCCAGTCTTTCATCCTTGGGCATTATTCTCCAATATACCAGTACCCTGTGAACTAATCCGTGGATTATAAAAGCTGATATCCGATCAGTAGGGAGCCATTCAGTCCGTGCGCTTGCTCTTATTAAGCAGCTGTAATAATTCTCTGAGTAATGAGCACTTCAGACTCTGCAGTGCTTACTGGGGACATTGCAGCCTGGCGAGGAACACTTTTTTAAAACGTAAAATAAGTACCACAACCTGAACAGAAACAACGATTACGACGATCGCAGCAGCATGGTTTGTCGATTCATAACGTCCTTAGTATGTTTTCAGTATTTTATATATCTCAGTCAGCGCAAACAAGTCACAGTAGTCACCGTCCCTCAGTGCCTGTTACTACTGTTCATTGTTGTTAATTCTCTTGTATTGTTCTTTGCAGTCTGTAATGGGACTCAGTCACCGGCAAGTCATCGAACTCATTCTGGGAGGGGGACCCAAAGTCAAACTTAGCGCTACAGAGCTCGCCAAAACTTCCATCAAGAGAGGAGGACGAAAGCGAGTCCTTTCCGCGAGTAAGCAAATTCGTAAGAAGCTTCCCTCCAGACGAGGAAGAAGGGCCGCCACATTGTCTCCTAGTCTACCATCATCGCCTGGCCCGGAAACTGGCGACAAACAGCCGAAACAGAAGTCTTTCTGGAAGCGACTAGGTCGAAGAGCAAGCCATTCAATTTCTCCGGGGACAAACCTTCGGCGGACAAGCTCGTTAAAACGGATGGTATCGTCGCCGGAATCGAGAGCAATACGACCTGCTTCACCTAAATTCGTATCACCTTCGTTTGATTTTCGGACGCTGTCGGATCAGTCTTCATCTTCTGTCGGTAGCAGTCCGGCTTCTTCACCGAGTTCACCGAGTGCTCACGGCTTAGGTCGGCCAGGTGAGTGTAGTACACGGGTGCCTTGGTTTATTGACATTTTTTATTACTTACAATGAAACCTCGCCTTACGACTATCCTGTTGATAGGAGCACTAGACACACTCTTTATAATAATAAATGGTCTGAATTGAATACGGTGATTTTCGTATCTAAGAACCCATTAACCCGGCCACCCTGTTAATACGACTTCAGCTGGTTTTATGGCCCATTTGTGGTCGTATCAATGGAGTGCCAGTGCATGTATTCATGAAGTTGATTTGTTTAGCCGTGATTAAAAAAGCCTCTTCGTCACCTTGCCGTGATAAAAAATGCACTTACTCGAACATTGCATTCGCTTTGGCATACAAAACATTTTCTGCTTTCTTCAGGCATACGAAACATATCATTTTCTGTTTTAATTGAAAATTCTGCGTTTTCAAAAGAAAACTTTAATCTTTTCCTAGTGATTTCATTATCTCACAAATTACTTCATGACTAGTACGTTTATTGCAGTCGTTGCAAAGCTGGGAACACCACAGGATTCGTTCTTTCATTTGTCACTTTTCTTATCTCCTGAATAAAAATCAAACCCTATCATTAACCACTGTGCAAACTCTGAACAACAGTGCGGAGTTTACGAAACCTCCACGGCAACGCCATGTGACTTTTCACGTTATTTTAAACTTACTCCCGATTTTGTCAACTCGTGTGATTGGTCAAATGTGGCCGAACCATCGAGGAGCTGAATTCGCAGAGAAGGCTTTCAAGGTCAAATAGAGAAAGGAGAATTCAGCGTCGTATGTTCGAATTCTCCAGGAGACCCTGAGTTTGGTCGTTTCGCGTTGTTGTTTTTCAGAGAAGGCAAAGAAATGTACCAAAAAGTAAAACGCGCTTGCAGAGCCTTTGTTTTGCTAAGAAAACTTTTTGTTTTAAGACGTTCTTGTTACCGTCGCCGTCGGGGTTTCGTAAACTCCCCAGTATCCAAGGGAAACGGCTCAGCTCAATCTCGGGTAATTTCTTTCAGGTACTCTACAAGGACTCATTCCAAAGTTGAGAGCGGTCCGCTCACCAAGAAGAAAGTCCACGACACATGTTCCCGTGTCTCCCCTAGCCAGGACACCGTCACCAACCTCAGTATCCCCTTCTCATCCTCATAATCATTCTCATCAAGCGCGCAGCACTTCTCCGCTGACCCTGCGGGGGTCTCCTGCGTCACCACACCTGGCCAGCATTACTCCCCAGACCTCCCCGAGACCGGGTTCGCCACTGCTAAGGCGCGCCTTGTCGCCCGAACATTTTCACCTCGGAAAACAGGACAAAAGAACTGAACACCGTAGAAAGACTTCCAGAGAAGAAAGGCTTCCGCTGGTTAGACAGGACAGTTATGAAATGAAAGGCCGTCATCATCGTAAACATGATGTGTATCAGGGAGTGCGCTGTGTTGTTGAACAAGAAAGTTTTGTGGAGCGAGCGCGAAGTACTAGCTTAAATGAAACAAAGAGTCAGAATAAACTAGAACTCAGGTGTGAACTACGGAGGCATTCAGAAGAGGTTCCTAACTCTTATTTGAACGTCAAAAGTCAATCCAAAGATTGTACAGAGAAGAAATTAGAAGAAGCAGAACTTGACACAAAACTGTGACGGGCTGTCAGGCCAAAATAAGTATTGGAAACTCTTGTCTCTCCAGAGAGCGACAAAACGTGTGATAAAACGAAGAGAGTAAATTATTTTGAGTTTACCTGAGGGGCTGTTTTCACGGCGGAAAAAAATTGCTCGGATCGAGAGGACGTATTACCAGTTTCTTGTATATGCAACTGTTTACACGAGTTATGTCTTGGAATGACTCGATTTAAGTGTAGCACCTTGACATTACAAAGTTAAGAAATTTTTACACGACAAATGTTTTACGGACCCTGGCCTAAGATGCGGTTATGCAACCAACTAAGTGCTCAGAAAAGTAGAAAAGAACAGTTCTTGTTGGAGCCATGCAATGGTTTTCTGTCGTTTGAACAGCACTTACCCGCTACGAACACAATTTTTGTAGAATTGTATGATTCTAAGAGCGATTTGCAAATGATTAGCGTTGAGCCGGAGTGGAAGGCTCAAATAACGCGTGAAGCGTCTGTAATCAATCAGCGATCCAACAACAAAGCTAATCCGGATTGGCTTTCTCGCGTTTTTGACACTGGCTGTCTGTCTGGATTTCTGATTTGCTTACGACAGAGTTTGAGGGCGTGCTAATTAGGCACATGATTGCTCTTTTGACAACAATTATTGGGAAATTGCGTCAAGGTTCACTGATTGTGGTAATAGAAGGAGCTCTTGTCGAGGCTTGGACGGAAAAGAAGCATCCTCCGTCACATGTTGTAAATATCTGTAAATCAATGAACTTATGTAAATAGTAAAATGAGAGAGATTGATCATGGCTAATTAACGCCAAATGAGGTAAAATGTAGACAGTTTCTGTATCCTTATGGAGGTTTTCAGTCATCATCATCGACATCATAAGTCCTTTTCCCGCCTACTGTCGCATAGAGCGCGAAGGCTTTCAATGGCTTTTGTAAGCCAAAGTTCTTCAGTACGTCTAGTGCCGTGTATTAATCAGAATTCAAAGCAAAAAGTGTTTTGCATTCGATTGATCAAGGAAAGAGGGCGCTTTCTGGCTGGAAAGCATGATTTTTTTCGAAGTTGCAGACTCGTGATTTAGTCTGATTCACGTGCGAGAGGAGATGGGGAAGGAGTGAAGCAAAGCGCGTGTTGTTTTGTGGGAAGTCTGGAGGGAACAACGACTGGAACATAGGACAAATTAACTAAGGCTGCTCACTCGAAGTTTTGGCATATCTAAGAAGCAGGCAATTCTGAGCGGCTTCTAAGTCAAGAAGTGTGTAGCTCGATTAGTTTCTCGTGTAAAAATTTGCAACACGATCCTCCATCCTTCAAAATAGTCAGATTCCTTTTGTTACCGCCAATTATAACGCAAAGGTCGTAAGAAATGAAGTTAAAAGCAATTGGAGGCCAGATTTACCTTTACGCGGTGCAATTAAGGTCGTCACTTGTTTCCGTATATCTTTAGCCTCCCGGAGGCGTGAATTTCGCCAAAATACTCTAGGGTATTTTTGAGCGGACTAACTAAGCAAGACAATTTGGAGAAGTTTCGAGATTCCCTTAAAAAGGCTTATGCCGACGTCCGTCCGTCTTATCTTCCCACAATGCCCCGCACACCTTGCGTCCCATTCATCCACTGGGGATCTCCTTTCGCCCCCAAATCAGCGAAGGACTGGATACAATCAGATTTAACTGAATGAATGTGTACATTGAGTGTGAGTGTGCGTAAGTGTGGAATGTTGTAAACAAAACGGTACCTACAATGTAACTGAGAGATGCTGGATTTCTCTCACGTGTCCGTGTGTGTTTGCGACTTCAAAGTAACTGGATCGATTCCAAGCCAAGTACTAATAACTCTTGCTGCTATTGAGCAGCTTGGAAACAACAACAAATAAAATTGTATGTTGATAAACTTGATTGTCTGTTTGTTTAATTCCCTTTCTTGTTTTTTTCCGTAGCCCCATGTTTAGGCTTTTAAAACCGGGTCTCGGCGGATTTTCTATAACAAAGAAGACTGAGTACTATAAACCCTTTTTAGAATTTTTCTTTTTTGTACCATGCTTGAAACAAACTTTTGAGTATAACAAAGTTTGCATAATAAATAAAAATTATGTATGTAAATGAGGATAAAAGATACAATTCATTTATTACAACGCTTTGCAGTGGCTCTCGCCATGGCTATTTGACTCAAGGGTAGAAAGCAGTTTTTTCTAAGCTCATCTGATTTGTCACAGGAGCATGGTTATTCAAACATTGCATGGTTGTAGACCAATTGTTAATTCTTAGTTTTTCTGAACGTAATTATATACCTTGTGTCCGTGTCTTATTTGTTCAAATAGACGCTGTTTATTTTGACATCAAACTACGAAGTGAATGCAACATGTTAGCTTAGCTGAGGTTAATACTTCGTTCAATGCAAACACCTTGGAAAAGAGTCAATTATCCATGGTGCTATTACGTACATCAGTAGTCTGATGTCATAGAACGTTAAGATACCTTGCGTCACAGTCTAGATATTACCTATGAAGGCTTAGAAAAGAAAGCGCGGAAAACGGGCCACTCGAAGACTGAATGAATTTAAACTATCGCTACTTTAGAAATCGCAATAAGATCAAAAGGGTTAAGGAGGCTTATAATAGGCTTGTTATTGAGGAGAACGGTTATGACAGCAAAGCACTTTGGAGAACAGTCAAAAATTAAAAGCTTTTACTAGGGGATAGCAAGGAAGTGTGCATGCCCACCTTCTTTAATCCAGAGCGGTCAAAACACAAATTTGCAGCTTTACATAAAACCAGAACAGTAACGCAGGAAAACAATAGTGACTTTCGCTTTCGGTCACATTGTTATTAGCCTTGTTATTAACTATTCCTTGCCAAATATATCATCGATGCCAAGTTCCTTCTCTTCTTTTCTTAGATATCTACATTGCGCTAAATCGCTCCAATTTTCCGCCGGCGTTTCTTGCAGCCTCTGAGCAGTTTTCAGTTCTTCTTTCAAGGGTGGGAGTCCAGTAGCTCTTGATGTCCGTCGTATCCGGCCATGAGCGACACTCATTCTTTGTCCTCCGAGGTTCTCCGGCAATGAATCGAACGCCGACTCGAGATCGTGAACGTTAAACCGACTACGCGATCCGGTCACCGGGCTGTCTCCCCGATTGCCGGTACTTCCTTTTCTCTTCCAAGGATACTGAGGTACACCAAGGCTTCTCTTCCTTTGGTTCGGAGCCAAAGAATATTCATCGACAATGCTCGGCCGTTGCCGATGTAATCCGACTTCACTGCTGCCTTCTGATCTTTGCTGAGTTCGAGACATCTTACGAGTTGAACTTGACAAACTTGTGCTTTGGCTGGTTATAAACCTGCCACGAAGCACGTTAGAAAAAGACTGTGACCCTTCGGTAGATGACTTCTTTCTTCCACTTTGTTGCTCTTGCTCAATAGAAGAACGTCTTGCAAGAAGTCTTTGATTCCCCGCCTGACTTACATGGCGATGCTCTTCGTGTTCAGCACGTTCGTTTCCCCATAATTCTGTCTTATTTGGCGCGTGGGGAGAAATCTGATCGTTTTTGCTATCAACAATCTGTTTCTCCTGCGCTCGCTCGCTATTTGTTTTCTTTACAAAGACGTCCTTTAACTCATTCTCTGGTTCTTGTTTGACTTGCAAGATCTCGTCGGGCCCATCATCAAAATCAGCATCTTTCAGCTTCTTTGCATCGTGCACATGAGAAGCAGGCGGAAAGCTTCCGCTTCTGCACCTTGCCATTGCATCATGGTTCAAATTTCTGTCCTTACTGCGGTCTTGTTGACTTTGCTCAACAGCAGCCTCCTTTCTGTCCTCTGAAGGCACAGAGCTAACAGTGGTTCGTCGAACGCGCCTCTGAGGCTGCTCAAATATGGATGGAATGTACTGTCCATGTATCCTCTTAGAGACTTTTAGCTCGCTTTGCAAGCTGTGCAGAATCTCCCTGAGTTCGCGTGTTTCATTCTTAATCCGCTTGTTTGACAACTTGTAAGAAGTGTTGATTGCCTCTAATTTCTGCTTGAGTTCGTTGTCTGTTTGAGAAATTTGCGACACGCGCGTGTTTGACGCGAGGATATTGCGTTCCTCAAGGGATCTTGAGATTTTTCTTTGGTCTCTGCTCATGATATTATAGTTACGTTACACGCAGTTTACAGCATAGCCGGATTACAGCACTCAACAGTGAGACCTTTGATAGCTTAAGGTAAATCTCGACTTCCTCCGTAACTATAATAATTCTCATTAAGGAGAAATGTGATTATCATCAGTGAACTATTCTCACAGTCTTTGACAGTTTGCAACGAAGCATAAGTTATTAACTGTTGCATTTTGCATCCAGACCAAATAAAAGTGTTATGAACTTTAACTGTGAATCTTAATGAGGGTTTCGTCGCAATCTCCGACATTAAACCTGCTTTTCCGCTTTCATCTACTATTTATCGTTAGTTATTTTCTTCTTCATTAAATGGGGAACGCGGGTCTCAAAAGTTGTTTTAAGTGAGAATCGTTTGATTTTTCAACGACATGGATTCATCTGCCGTATTACACAGGTCGGTCTATGATAGCAGATATTCGCTGGACAGCCAATAGTTTTTAGGGGGTTCTTTATTGTAAAAAACAGATGATGAAGAAATTTTCCTTGACAACCGTCGCTGCTTAAGCGTAGAACTGCCTTCTCAAGTAAATAAGCATCTGCATTAAAGTAAGTAAACCCTGAGTACAAAGTCTAAATAAGTGTTATTAAGTTTTTTTGGCAAACTGAACGCAAACAAAACTTCTAGAGATGATCGATTGAAAAGCTCTTGTGTATTAAGATCTTTTAATGCGGGATAACTGTTTAATCTGTTTTAATCCTATGGGAGAAATATATCATTAGCAGAGCTTTTAATAAACATTGTTGACTTTGTTAAGACCCTGTTGACATTGTTTTCCTGCGTCATGCACGCAATAAAGTTTACTTGCAGTGCTGCTGATCATACAAGGTCTGCTCATCCCTTAAGCGGCAAAATGCTGCTCCTTGAAAATGAACACCATTATTGCTCGGCACAGTTTGGGAGTTGTCGTTGATTTATTGTTCTCTATGAGAGACAAAAACTTAGAAACTCACTCTACTCTCTCTCTCTCTCTCTCTCTCTCCCGCTCTCTCTCCCTCCCCCTCTCTCGCCCTCCCTCTCTCCCTCCCCTATCCAATCTTTACCTAACGTCACTCGTTTG
>Ga0126336_10000031_pt1 | contig 27377 bp, 10 predicted proteins | sample SidCmetagenome_FD_92530 | JGI IMG/M metagenome (GOLD analysis project Ga0126336, IMG submission 92530) | Coral microbial communities from El Islote,Puerto Morelos, Mexico - Siderastrea C C metagenome | ecosystem: Host-associated > Invertebrates > Cnidaria > Coral | place: El Islote,Puerto... | reverse complement strand
GTCACAGCTAGCTAGCCAATTGCGTGCGCGGAAAAACAATGGCATTGTTTAAGCCATGGCGCTACCTAGTTTCCAAGCCCCCCAATTTGGATGTCGCAAAAGAAGCCAGAATTCTGTGCGATGGCTCATGTCTAAGAATATATATGTCTTATAGAATTTTGATCGCGTATCTTTTGTACTACATATCGTCTGCCTCACAAGAGAAGCAGTAGGAAGAGACATTTTTCCTTGACTGAGCTCTCAGGTGAACCTTTGCTCTCGCAGAGTTCAACATTGAATCAGTTATTTTTAAGTTAGTAAACTGACGACGTCTTAAGATAATTGTTTCATACACTTACCGTAGTATTGTCTGAACATCTACTAGTTAAAGCATAGACCAATAGAAAATTGGCGCTCAAGTTAGCATATTTTTTTAAAAGTTTGCTACGCAGGTTAAAAAAAAGGCAGTCAGAGGCTGATATGGACCTGCGATTACAATACATCATATAGGATTGAAAGCATATCAGATATTCTAAGAAAATTGTCCAAAAAAAAGGTAAAATAGTAGAATCGTGAACGAGGGAAGCTAAAGTTGTTGCGATTGAAAGGTATGCCTAGCAGTGTAAATTATAGAAAGCATATGAAGATGAATAACTAGGTAGATAAATACTTAAACAAAAAAATGTGGGGGGCTAGAACACTTTTAACCGTGCAGGTAAGTTTTATTTTTACTTGTTTATTCTGTGTACCAGGCTTAAGATTGAAGACTTTTCATAGAAAATCTTGGAACAATAAACCCAATTACCTCCAATTGTACTAATCAGAAGTTCGCGTTAATACGAAGTTTTGCCTCTACTCAAATAACTGACAAGTAATCCGAGATTGATTTTAAAGTGAGTTTAAAGCCTAAGGAAAATGCAAAATTACAAAAACATCACAAGTTACAATACATTGCAGTTTAACCATTCAAATAAAGGAGTTAGAGCCGATTTTTTTGGTTGCGCCTTTCGTTTTTTCTCTCTTCGTTTTTCAAAAATGATTTTCATATAATTTTCCCTAGTTTGATTTTGTGCATTAACAGGGGTTAGCAATTTGTGTTTGATTCTTCGTTTTACATATCAGCTTTTAAACAACGCTGATGGGGGCAATTAGTATGCAATGATTGCGTAATCGACTCTGAGACCTCAGAACAGATGTATAGAACGTAGGTGAAGCACATTCAGCAAGCGGAGTTTTTTCCACTTGGAAATAATGTTTCATGGTTTCGTGTTTTTTCTACTTGGAAATAATGTTTCATGGTCCTTACTGATTTCATGATATCAAAGTCCCTAAGACAATCGGAAAATTCTAAAAGCATATTGCTGTGACGATGCGTTGGTTGCCACACGTTTTAATAGACTTTTTAAAGGAATCTTTGTTCCCACTGTTCACGCGAGTGACAACGGCACACGAATTCAAAAGGCTGTTTCACTTGAGATGGACGCAAAATTACGTGCTTTCTACGATAACTTTACACGCTGCACATCTCTGAGGTAACATGTAATTGCATTTTGTTGTTTTGGCACTGTTTTCAAATGAATGTTTCTCAGTGTGTCGCGCATACATCCGTCAAAATATTTTAAACTTGACGCTTAATTGAATTATTTGAGCAGTTTGAAAAATGTTTTGAAATCAATTCAATTGCCATTTTACCAAACTTCGTTAAATATAAATCGCTTCCAAGAGCAGCTCTTGAAGATTAAATAACCTCTGGATAATAAATCAAAATTCGACAGAATTCGATCAATTAGTATCAAAATGGAAACGGTAGGGATGTTAAAAGTGAGGGTTGCGCTTTTGCAAAGCCGAAAAATTCGTGTAAAAAATATCGACGTTAGAGAAAAGGTAAAATTTACGAACAAAATATCGCCTCAAATTTATCTTCAATGGAATGCTTATCAACTAATTGCATATTTTGCCTTTAGCTGTATATCAAGGGGCTGCTCCATTTGTCATCCAAGCGTGACTGAAGTATTGGACTTTTGTGAAGTAGCGCTTCTAGTTTTGTTTGTTGTGGTTTGCAACTTTGAACAGATAGCTGGATTTCTTGAGACCCCTGGGTAGGATAATTACAGCACAAAAGCTAGAACAACAAAAGAATGACAATGTTTTAAAAGTGAGGTTAAGAACGTTAGCGCTGCCTTAGCAACTCATAACTCACTGGCATTACCTAACATTTTCTATTTTCATTCCTAAGCGACATTGAGTTTTAAGGCTTGTCTACACTTAAATCAGGATATTCTTCTGCTTTTTATAAAAAAACAACGATTTTTTATATAAGCGAGTTTTCGAAACATTGTCAATCCAGTTTAATTTTTAACCGTTTCATTGCAGTTGTTCTAATTTTTGGTACGTCATTGTTGAAATATCTTTGTTTTTCCGTGAAACGTGAAATATCTTTGTTTTTCCACATTTGCCCATTAAACGTAAAAAATCAATCTCCGTTTTCAAAAGGACGGTGTCCCGACAAAATGTCGAAATTTCTCTTAAAGATCCATGTGGAAAGGCTTAAAGAACAAGTGCTATAGTTTGGGGGTAAACGGAATTACGTGGATGGAAGTTCATTTAATGATTTGATGTTGTGACAGGTAGTCAAGAAATCAAAATTCACATTCTGATCGACCAGGATACTTTGCGTTTTTGCCTTTATTTTTTCCCCTTAAATTCAGATATGATTCCTTGCTTCCACCGCTTTTGGCGTTTTTTTTTTTTTAGCCGCTTAATATAATAAAGCAAGCTGCTTTACAGCAATTTACAAATTGACTGAAATCAGCGGAGTATTGTCCCTTGAGAAATGTCCACTTCGAGCAGCTTGTCAAAAAACTCCGTTTCTTTGAATATGTGTGGGCTAAAGGCCTAATTAACAATATATGAGAAAGGGCCGTTTTAAAGAAGAATGCTGAAAACATAATATAAAATAAAAATAATGTTTTTTACTGAGTAATACAAGGTTACTCTTCAAGTGTTTCACAGAGGGAAGATGGGTGGTGCATACAAAAATCCATTAAAAAAGCTTATACCAATTTGATAAAACCTTGTTTAATGTTATATAGTATTTTTAAAGTATATAATATAGACAAGCAAAGTCTACAATTGAAAGTCGACTATCGGGGACACCTACATAGAAAGATAGACTATGGTTTTCTTGCTTCGGCAAACAGTTAACTCACTCACCGAATTCGTGTACGTGAAGCAATTTTATATTGAGAAAACCTTTTGTTCTCAAATTCTCAGGATACATATTACAAATATACTAGGTATTCACGACTCTCAGTAGTATACAATGCATGATTTTTATGCAGCAAAGCAGAGTCTCGAACAAATGGGGACAGCAATTTAGCAGTGTAATGAGGTCCAAACTCACTAACGAAATTCATGTACGTGATACAATTCATGTTGAACAACTTGTATTCTGAAAGTTCCCTTTTGTTCTCAAACTCTTGAAATAGGAAAAATTACCTACCTATTCATGCTCTTTAACGACTTACAATACGTGATTTTCATGGTGGCCGAAAGTGCAAAATAACGGGCAAATGGGGTCGGCATTTATTTGCTACTCAGGCCGTATAAATGTGTTCAGTTTTCTGAAAAAAAAAAAAGGATTTAGTTTTCCCTACAATAAATTACGATTTGATGTTTGTTCAGGGATTCCATCGCGAAATCACAGCTCGCATTATTTAGGTCCACGGGGGAACATTGAATGAAAATTGAAATTTGTTTTGCGTCATAAAAGTTTGAGTGTTTTCCTTCCGTGCTTGAGAAACTCAAGAGTCTTCTGAAAACAACTAAACGATAACTGCCAATCAACGTCAAAAGAAAAACAAAAGATTGCGTTTGGAAGCTTGCTATAAAATTAAGTGATATCTACAAATTGTTTTCCGTTTAAGAAAGGACCTTAGTGTTAAAGAAGAAATTGGAAAGGAAAGACGGACGCATAAAACTACTGCATGAGACATCTTAAAACATAGCATCCTATTTTCGGGTAGGTAAATTATGCTTAGTGCCAATTTGAGTTAAATTCGTTACTCCAAAGAGCGGTCAAGTTAGTTACTTTTTTGCGAAACCTCAACACTGAAAACAAATTAAACAGCGCCAGTGAAAAGTGTAGCTGATAAACTTTCATTTCAATGGTCACGTTTTAGGATTTTACCCACCGATTAAAAAAAAAAAGGTCGAGCCACACTTCTCGACTCTGGTTTCGGCAGAGTGAAGCTCAAAAGGCAAAAATGTGGGAGCTAACACAATTTCAATATATTTTAATATTTTTTTCAACTAAGAAATTGCGCACTGTATTGATATTTGATATTGAAAGCCGCAGTGAGTTAACTCACTACATATCGGTCTGTTAGTTTTTGTAAACAAACAGACAAGATAAAGAAAGATGTCGAGAATTTTATAATCCGTAGCGTAAATTTAAGCATGACACTGGGGTACGTGACGTATTGTATTTTCTGTCCATTCTCTTCATTTCTAAGGTCCTTTCTCTCGAACTCTCAACTTTTGTTTATAGTGGCCGGGACACCTGCCTAATTTTTTACTATTCCGTGAAATTAAGGCTCAGCATTTTCAATACGGAAGCTTAGTTAGCGACTAAAAATAGTCGATTTGTTTTTGAAAACAAACCTGAACAAACAGGATCAAGAACGACAGTGTTTAAAATCCGTAGCGTTGTAAATTTAACCATAAGCGCGTGTACGTGACTTATTCTATTTTCTGTCACTTTCTTTAGATTTGTAAGGGTCTTTCTTTCGAACTATATACTTTTGTTCATAGAACAATTCAACTGCCGAATGTTTACTACTGCGTAAAATTAATGCTCAGCATTTTCAATGCGGAATATGTAGAAACTTCTGTGGTGAGATAAGAAATGGTTACAGGAAGTTAAGTTCGTCCTCAATATCTCTCTTATTCAGTTAAGTGGCAAAACATTGCCGTTGATTGCAGTTAACTTAGGAAATGTCTTTGTCGTCTTTTAATATGGTAAACGTGAAGAGATTTTTGCTTCAGCAACAACGAGACAGTTGATTAGCATTTTGCACTTTCAAACAAAAGCAATTATTCAGCTGGAAAGCCTGGTGTCTCAAGGACATTCGTACTGAATCAGTCCAGTATTTCATTTCAAGTTGTCATAAGGACTCCAGACTTTTGATAAAAATATAAAAAATGATTGAAGTGTAGCGGGATAGTCCAACCCTGTATGTCTTACTAAGTTTAAATTGTTGTCGTTTTGAATGAAATCCTCGCGAGTGACATTGGAGTTACAGCTACAGGGTAACGCCTTCTTGTGCTGCACAAGGTGGATCTTAACTGAACTTTTTAGCCTACGAAAGAAGGGTAACAATTCAATGAAAGCTTGAGCTGTACTTCCCAGTGGCACTGTTTATTGCCAACTGCACAAAATGGCTCCATATGCTTTGAACCTGCATGAATAAATTCGTGTGACCGTTCAAATTGAAGCTATCTAAATAGCACCTGAGTTAAAACTCAGGTGCTGTTGGCCGTTATGAGCAATCCTGAAAAATCTGACAAATTTTTTGCTTTGTCAATAAAGGATTGTTAATCTCCTCGATTTTATTCACAATTTCTTTACAGTCCTTGGTGGCCTCTTAATCTGTTTGTGTCCAATAATACAAATTCCCTTTCATTTATCGGCCTCCAGTCAAACGAAGAAATGCTATAGCTAACTGTAATGCAGACAACATATCTCTTCGTAACAAAATTTTTCGGTTGCCTTGACTAGTAGAGGAAAGGGAGGACACTGCATTTTTTAGCATCAAAAAGGCGTGCGTCTTTTGAAAGGTCTTTGCTCGAATTATCTAAAGAGTAAATATCGCACAATAATAAAGTTTGGACCTCAGAATGCAACTAAGTGATGCTCCGTTACGAAGGAAATGACGCTGCATTTAGTGATGGTGTATAGACTCTAATATCAGGCTTTAGTGTCTGTTTAAAACCGCTGAATGTTTAATCAAACAAGCTGAGTGGTGTTAAATCTAAGTGACATCCTATAGTTTCTCTCTATTATTTTAGTCTGTAAAGTTCTTTCTTTTGCCCTCAGTTCTTTTGTTTTCAAACAATTCAAGAAGCCCAAGTATTTCACAGTGGTTTGACGAATGCAGTAAGATTCTTTGGCGAGATTTCACAGGTGCTAGAAAGCTGCATTCTTAATTATTTATATCCTGCCAACAGCTGCCCGTTCTCCTCAAGAAGAAAATGCCCGAGAGCTTTCGGCCGTACACGGGCCATGTTCTTTAATTTTACATAGGAATTCACCCGATTTGAGTCAAAAAGTATCGTGATTACGCATCGTGATACGCATCGTGATCATCGTGATCGTGATTACGCATCGTCAGATTAAGTAATGGCGCTGATTATGACTTTATTCTTTTTCATTTTAACTTTGTGACTTAAATTATACGTTTTGTACGAAAAAATACGAACAGGAAACGTTTAAATTCCATTGCCAACGAAATGAGAGCAGAGTAGGTCCAATATATATTATTTGTCACCTTTGGTGGATACGAGAAGAAAATTGTCTGAAACATTACTGGAATTAGAGATTAGGTTATTGGTGTATCACACAGACGAAATCTTTCTGAAATTTTCTTACTCGACTTGCCCAATTGGAATCCTAGTGTGCCATTCCCAGTTTGTCAAATTGTTTGTTTATCTACGAAGTCTTTAATCTAGTGGTTGAACTATATCAACAAACAAACAATAATATTGAGCTGAAATTATAGCAAACAAGCTTTCTTCGAATCTACTGGGAAATCTTTGGTGTTAAAAAAAGTATAGTAGGCTTCTGCCAGGTTGACTCGGCAGTTGCAGTCTTAAAGAGATTTTGTCTCATTGTCATTTTTGCAGTCGGTATTTTTAACCGGAAGATTAATACATCAACAGTAAAATCATTAAGGAAACCACCAAATTAATTATTCTTCATTAGTAAGCTTTGCGTGGTGCCTAATTCAATATTCAAATAGTTTCAGTTAGTCAACAAAGAATTCTTCGTTTTTCTTGCCCTTCGGTTCGAGTTTCTCTTTATACAGGTGCTCTAAAGGAGTGAGAAATTAGGGTGGGCAAGGTGTGCCCTATATTTTAAGCCATTACGGAGGTATTTGGCAGACAGGAAAATGCATTAAGTAAGGACTTTTGAAGGTGGTTTAGCGAATCACAGAACGTTTCCACTTGTTAGAACTTTGAAATCACTAGTGGTAGTTTAGATAATTGCCCAGGCTCGTTTCTGTGGCTAGCTTGATTTCCGGGCTTTTTAACTTCTACCAGGTGGTCAATATAATTTGAGTGACTTAGTCCCTATCAGATGGGGCGATAAACGCTTCAAAATTGGAAACATTATAAACTATCTACTATATAAACCGACACAAATCTAACAAAAATAGTATGTACGTGTGTTTACCAGTAGCTAAGTAACTGGTTTTCTGTTTACTGTCGCGCCATGCAGACTCGGCTATATTTATCTCAAGCTGTAATTATCTACTCGGCCGAGCTGTCAATTTATCTTGAGTAGATCAATGCACACAGTTGCAATATAACAAAACTGCCCAATCATGTAGGGAAAAGGTGGGAAGAGGGCGGAAAAATACGGTTAATTGGTATATAGATAACAGAATGACATAGTCTAGTCAAGGTCAGAGTATGAGTCGACAAAACAAGAGACAACTGATGGCCTTGCACCTGCCCGCAATCATTTTGTGCCCCAATCTGAGACATGAAAACGAGAAGCACAGTTGGGCTTCTTTGGGTTGTTTGGGTCCTTTTTCACAAAGTACTAGTTAAAGAGAGCAATTGGGAGTCTAGTGGAATTGAACCACAACGGAAACCACATTAGTTCAGATAAGATTTATTCTGTCTCTTTGCCTAGAGCGAAAATACTTTTGACTAGCTAATGAAGATTAATGGCTTCGTAATCAGAAAAGCCATTCGTTTTTTTCTTGCCTTGACATATTCTTAGAGTTACTTTGCATCTCTGCCAGACATTGGTTTTTGTGGTTACGTCTTTGCGTGCCGATTTTTACTGAGTAGGACTTGCAATCCGTCATGATTCGTCTGTCACGTGATGCTTTTTCCGGTGACGCTCTTTCTCTCTCAGAATTTCGTACGCATTCAAGACTCTTTTGACGTAATTTTTGTTTTTCTTTCCTTTTTGAAACTATCACACGACTCCTATATCAACAAACTAAGTCGCAATCTTTAATGCTGCTGGCCAATATACAAAACACAAAGTGATAAGCTCTCTAGTTGACGCTAAGGCAAATATCGTAATTAGGGTAGTTAAGACTAGTTAACAGCTTTGAACGCTCCGCACAATCCTTTGTCACTAGCAATTCGGAAACAATATAACTAACTCAAACCCCAGCGCTTGTGTTATTGCTTTAGCTGTAGAGTTAAACACCCGAAGAAAAGCACAAAACAGCCGCATATACGAAAAAACTGCTCGGGTTTTTTTTAGCGCCTTTTTCAAGGACGCAAGGCCAATTTGGAGCCCCGAAGACGTCATCAGTGACTATGAATATCATGTCTCCATGCAAATACTGAAAGTTCGAGATCTGTGATATTGATTTGGAGTTGACTTCTTTGTTTACATTGTTTGGAAATATTTGACGGTTATTAATTGATTTCGATGAGCTTTGCTAACAAAAACCATCGATCCGCACTGAGCACGAACTGATTCTGTTGAGATTTGATAGACTCTAGCTCGTATAGGATACTGTTTGGTCCTGGATAGAGGTATTTTATTCCTTTGAACGTTGACCTTTCTTGTTATTAATTCCCCACGTTTTTAAGTATCTTAATAGTTAAACCTACTAATTTAACTCATCGTTCCATTGAAGAGTCTTGGAATGGCTCGGGAGGAATTCAGTAATGGCTCTAATAGCCTTTAATGGATGGTATAAGAACTTGACATATGTCTTTAGATGACGGCCTTTCGCATAAGCATTAGCGTACTAATAAGTCAAGCCTCCGTGTGATTGGTCGTTCTTGAGTTCCAACGCCAAAACCTTCAGAGGCAATTAGTCATTTAACGCTGTTACAAAGCGCTACACCTAGTCAAAAGAAATGCTAAATGTACACAGCACTCTAAGGCGAAACTATAAACTTTTAAAAGGTAAACTCCATGTTTAAATTCCTTTTGGTAAACACTCAACAATTTGGCAAGGGATGCGTTTGTTTATGTATTCTATCTGCACTGGTAATTAGTCCCCTAGAGGCCTTAAACAAAGACTCACCATTTTTTCTTAATCTTTGCAGATTTCAAGACCTTCTTAGCAAGCATTGTATCGCAATCAAGATAAAGCCTGCCACATTTATTTGGTTTCACAACACCATAAGGAAAATAACATTATCGACTTCGAAGTGTTATTGGACGTAAAGATAACCAATTGATCCACATGAAGCCGGATCTCATGGAAAGCTACCAGCACCATGTGTTGGGAACTACCCAACCACTGTCTTACTCAGCGCTACAAAGTGGCCTATTCAAAGCTTCAAGTTTGAAGGATTTACGAAACCAAGCTTTGATTAAACAAAGCCAGCCGAAGAACGGTCGTATTCCTTCGCCTTTCAGGCGATTCTCTGAAACTTTCAAAGGAATAGGATCAGCTAAATCGAGCTCGAACACAGTTAAAAAGAGAAATGAAAGTATTTCCAGTGATAGCGGCGAAGGATCTCTGTCCGATGAACAATCATCAACAACCAGTGAGCCAGTGAAAAGCATTTTACGAAATTCTGAACGATCGCAGCAGAGAAAAGGGGAGAGAAAAGTGACTCTGAGTCTTAGTGACGGAGGCGATCAGGAGAAGACCGTCAAGAAAAAACCGCAACACTTAACCTTTCGACAACCGCGGAGATTTAGTTCACCAGCCACGTCGCCAACAAGACAAACTTTTGATTTTGATTTTCAGGGAACCAGCGCTGTACCATTAAACTCAAACGCCAGAGATCGTACACATCGGCCACGAGGGTCGTCGCTACCTGATGCATTGTTTGGAGGTGCTAATAGGATGACGACCACAAATATCCGGGACTCGAGAGACTTTGGTATCGGCTGTTTGGAAGAGGATGACGAGGAGGGTCATTACGGGAATGATGTACGCAAATGTTTAGATTTGACACGTCCGCAATCAAAACATGCCAAGTCTTCCGTATTGCTCATTTCTGACCAAAACAAGAACGAGTTGGAGTTGATAGAACTGAACAAACTCCTCGACAAAGAGACACTACAAGCTTCGGCGGCTATTCCTGACGAAGAAGGAATGACAATTCTTCATCGCGCCGTTCAGAACGGTTTTGTTAACCTGGCGAAGTTCCTTGTTAACAGTGGCGTGTCGACCGAAATAAAAGATCGCGAAGGGAGAACTGCGCTCTGCTTAGCGCTGGAAAAAGGAGATTATGATTGTGCCGAGATATTAGTAAGGCTCGGGGCAGATTTGAACTGTGCCAGAAAAGGTGGCAGAACAATTTTACACCAGATGGTTCAAGACGGGGACTACAAAGCCGTGCAATTTCTGGTGAAGCACGGTGCGAACTTAAATTTGGAGGACGACAAAGGATGGCCTGCATTGCATTACGCTTTGAAAAGGAGGGACTTAAAGTCCGCAGCACTTCTTATGACTCATGGCGTGAACATTCAACGCTATACAGAGAAACGAATTCAAGAATACTCCATGTCCATGGAGATTGTGAACATTGCGAGAGTAAGATTGGACACTGTAAAGACAATTGATCATGATATGGCAGCAGAAGTTACTATTATCTGAAACAGATCGTGCCTATTGACATTGAGTGACAGACCTCGGCCTAGAATTCGTTCCGTGAATCACGGCGGTGTTCATAAAATAGAATTAAATTTCAATCACTTAAAGATTATAATTATAAGTTTGCCTAGTTCTTTAGAGGTTCCGTGACAAATTCAGGTGCTTCGCCGGAACATATATTGGCCCATGTTACACATCAAAGAACATTGCATGCTTTTCTGGCGTGGTGAATCTGAAAAGACTGATCTTTTTGCATTGAAAATAATCTTTTCAAATATCTAATCTTGTTAGAGCCATGTGAGCTATTCAAAAACTTATAACTATGATGATTTTTTTTATCGGACCCAATTAATGAACTAAAGACGAGGTAAGCTCGTAGAGGTTAAAGACTTAAAGTGAAAAAGATTTTATGAGGCTATAGCTGTTGTTTGTACACATAGGAATTCAGTTTATAACTTTTTTTACCACCAGTTTTGTTAACAATGTGCATACGTAAATGCGAAGCAAATTCTTAACATATTCAGTGGTGTATAGAGCATATATATATAAGAAGCTTAGAATGAAATTTAAACCGATTGTTTATTCAGTATCAGTCAAGGTTAACATACTTAAATATTAAACTTCATCATGGACTGTGCTTTTGTTGTCGTTGTCGATAATGAAGCTGATACTCCCATATAGACCTTCATGCAACCTAATTTTTCTTCTAACTGTTATTCAAGCATTTTATTAGGAGTCAAGAATTGACTCCGCTTTGAAACAACCTAATTTATACTTGGCGATCAGGTGCTGTCTTCTTACCACCCACCTTCTCCTTAAAAAAAACTCGAGGAGAATTCAGCTGCCGATCATTGTAGATGCTGAATTGTTTTTTCTTTTATCCCTCAAGAATATAGCTAATTAAGATTTACAAATCTTAAGGCAAATGATACACCTACATTTACTCGGTAAACAACATAGCAATTTACTAATTTTCTTTCCCACACCAGTGGCTCTGTTCACGTCATTAGCCAATATTTGTCAAAACACAAATGACATAAATACGCAAAAATCTTTTTTTGGTTCTCCACTTTTATTTATCTTCAAGTTCAAGATACTTCGAGACTTGAAAAGGACGCTAAATACTGCTGTAACACGCACATCCGTTGGTTTGAATTACGACATTGGGCTATATTCCTCCGTGATCGCTGCGCACCACAAGATGTTTATCTCGGCAATCAATATATTTGACACGTTTACCTTAATATTTTATTTTTCACAAAATTGAGCTTCTTGAGTCTTCGGGGATTGTTTGATTTACACCAGTAAGTCTGATCAGTCGAGTATTATTTTAATAGAAGTAAAGAAAAAAGTTCTCTAATCATTGTTTTTGTGATTTCAGTGCACTGGAATGAGGTACTTGAACGACAGTTTTAGTCACAAGACAGGATGTGGAAGAATATAAAACTAAAGGGCCACACAACTCCGTGTTTATGCTATTCCTGAATAACTCATTTCGCATGTATGCTCCTGGCCTCCGGTGGTCAACTTCCTTGTACGGCTAGAAACGTAACTTCTGCCACGAAGCCGCAACGTGTTTTGGTCTGAGAAAGGGCATAGATTTTGCAACGAGGGGATGTTTTTCCGCTGATCTGAAATAGACAAAGGGGAAATATGCGAGGGTTCAATAGGAAATGGGGAATGACAAATTCGCTTAGGGTTTTAAGCTCCGAGATATTTCATCCCTGAGGGCAAGGCCCGGGAATGCACTCGTTCGATGTGTGGAAGGAAGCTTCTTGTCCTGAAGGGTTGAGATCAAGGGGAGCAAAGAAAAGATGACGTGTGAGAAAAATATTTGTAAGTGCGGTTTGACGCTTTCTCTCCCCCCTCTCTCTCGGCAGTCTTTTCTTCCTAAAGTCTACAGGCCTGCAGCAGAGGGCAGGTGAAAAGTAGAAGCCGAAGAGGTTGGTTTTATCCAATTATTTTTATCGTTTTTTTGCATTGGAAATTAGCCAATCAGAAGTTGTTTTGTGACTACTTGCATTATTTAAGTACCCAAATTGGAAATTTGCCAGTCAGAAGCTCGATCTCCTGTTACGATATCCGATAAACAGTTTGTAAAATTTGCACGCTATTTTTAGCTTTTGATATGAAACTTACTAGAGAATTACAGCAAAGTTTCAAGCCAAAACGAATCACAAATTTCAGTTACCAGTTGCCGGCATTCGGGTAAGCCGTCTCTTTGAGGAAAATGCTATATCCTGTCCTAGAACAATTCGTTTGTTCCTTTTAGCAGTTTTGAGCCCTTTAATGTCCAGTCCATAAATCGAGTCTTCCAGAGCTTTCCCATTCGTTTTCACCTTTTAATGGCGCATTTTGATTCGGATAATGTCGAAAACCCTCTTGAAAATTGTTGCGTACAACGATCGGTCGCGCCACCATTTTTCAAAAGAGCCCCTAAAACCTCAAAATGTAAGCATCATGGGGGCATCGCAAAGCCTTCCCTTGTCTCCAGGAAAACCGAAGTACTGGCGAAGTACACCAAAATGGTGCGTCTATAGGTATAAGTATCGCGCAATTTTCTCTATATTATAACTTCAGTGCCAAATTTATCCCCTTTTAGCCACTATCTGCTCAAGTTACGTTCTAAACGACTAAAACAACTTTGCAACGTGGAAAGGTTCCATTCCACTTTTCGACTATCTGCCGACATTGACTTGAGTAATGCATACGATTAAAAATTTGGAAACGATAATCAGACCAACTTTTCGTGATGGTGTTTTCTTTGTTTGTTTCTGTTTTGTTTTTTTGCTCAGCACCTTTGTTTTCTTTTTTGTTGGTTTGTTAGCCGTTTGATAGTCTTAACTTGTGTTGGAAACGACTTCACCTAAACGTGGAGGGAAAAAGGATTTTTTTTGAAATGAATTTTTTATTAGCAAACACTATGTTACGACAATGTAGACCGAACGACTACAGACAAACTAGGCTAGGAAACAGGTAAATACAACAATTAGATAGCCCACAAACTGTTACAACAAATAAACGTACGCTTAATTGCAGTTAATATTATTTACACTTACTAGTACACCTTATTCAGTACACCTGAATACTACTGTTAATATGATAATGGAATGACGACTGTGAGAAATGTGTTAAAAGAAGAAATGTTGAATCAGTCGTAATTACGACTGATTCAACATTTCTTTTTACTACTGTTAACGTACATTTAATTTGGACTCGACATACTTGCTGAATTTCTCATTTGAGAAAAGGTTATAAACTTCGCTCAAGATGAGTCTGAATCAGGTGCTGATGATCTAAATAGAAATTGTCCATTTTTAATCAATGAAGGACTCAGTTTTGTTAGATAATGTTGCTATATATTTTTCACGGTCAATTTTCCCTCGCACCAGGGCAATGAAATCCGCGAATTGGTAACTCGACTCGTTAAAGGCGCATCTGTGAAGGAAGTATTTACAAATAAGAATAAGACGGTTTAGGATTAGAAAAGATGAAAAGTCCTGTACCTCACCATATATGATTTCATTTGTGAAAACGGGTTTTTTTTTGCAAATATGATGGTACCGGTTAATTAAGTCCGACCAGAAAGAACTCGCTACAGGGAAGGTAGCAAAAAGGTGGAGAGTGGTATGCTCAGTCGGTATTTATACAAAACGGGCAGTCAGGCGAATTTACCTTTTCCAATTTGTGAAATCAGTGCCAAGGCAAATTCTGTTTCTACCTCCTGAGCAAAATCTTATCGCTCTCCTGTTTATAACTCTGGTTAAAATTTATCGTATCATTGTAGCTTAGGCGCCTTTTGTTAGAGGTTGGCCTGTTTGTTAAAAAACATCTGCTTTCAATGAAAGTGATGACGTCATCGACACTACAAGGACGGTTCTCCCTCGAGGTCGGGTTAGGCTGATAAGTTCATTTAATAATACCATGTAGCAGTAAATTTTGGAGGGTTCTAATTTTTGCGATTTTTCCGTTAAAAAGTGTTCCAGCGAAATAAAATCTTACAGCCAGCAAAAATTTTCTCGGCAAAAATTTACTTCACAGTCTAAATTATATACATACATCGCCTTGTGCATGTAAAATAAAATAATGTTGGTGCTCATTTACTTAAACCGTCTTTTTCGTTCAGAAACAAAACGAAATTAGAACCAAAACATTCAGAAATAGAACGGTGAAATTGCAGTTGGTCAGGAGCTCCTGAGTCGTTACATTACAAGTACATGTATTTGACAGTTAAAGGTTTTAAAGAAAAGGATCGTCTGAAGGTACTCCATTAATTAATTGCATGTTATTCACCTGTATTCGACTGTTTGTACTGAAATAACGGAAACGTTATAATTCCAATTATAGTACAACCCTAAATTTTGGCGTCCTCCCATTGGTCGAAATCGATCACGTGACGCGATAGTGTCTCTCCTCAGCGGGTGTCTATCAGCGCATAGTGCCCGTTTTTGGCAATTTCGCTCAAAATTTGGCGCTGTACAATAAAAACAATAGATTCCTTCTGTCTCAGGCCCTATGTGTGATAGGTTCCCGCGGAAATTTGATGTTCAAACTTCATATAAGCTTTGTTGTGAACATCAAATTTCCTCGGGCAACCTATCACACGATAGTGCCTTCGACAGAAGAAATCTATCGTTTTTAAACAATATACATAGAAGGCGACTTCCTGAAAGGCGCAAAAAATAATTCCCAGCAAGAAAAACTAGTTTCTTCCAATCGCAAAAAATAAGTTCCTGCAAAACACAAATAGTGTGCACAAAAAGTGTTACTGTCTAAGAAATCTGTAGTTAAGTGTCACTTTGCCTAAGCTAAAGGACAGGAATTAGAATTAAGGGACCAAGTTGCGGAAATAAATGCTGCAAGAAATTAACTCGAATTTTTAAAATTCATTGCATTCATGCATTCATTTTTTGGAGTGTTACTTTCCTATAATAATGTCGTTTGTTGGAGGGGATAAAACATGCTCTGTAAAGCGTTCCCCACGTAGCTCCAAACATCTAATTATTTTCATTTTACAAATACAGTAGAACCCCGGTAACTCGAACTCGGATAACTCGAACTCACCCGCTAACTCGAACTAAGTCCCATTTCCCTTGGGTTCCACCCCACTTTTCAGTCATTTTTACTCAGTTAACGTCAACTCGGATAACTCGAATTCCCCGCTTACTCGAACTAGATTTCGTTTCCCTTCAGAGTTTGAGTTATCAGGGTTCTACTGTAAGTACTTATGTTCAATTTGTTTATGTAGTAACCTCTTTTAACTGTGACCAGAGAGGGATGTCGATATTTTGGTTTTATCTTCATTCGAAAATGCTGAAAGAGCCTTCTAGCCCTGTCACATAATAAAATCTAAATATTTTAACTATCGATAAAAAGAGAGTTTTGCCTTTCATTTGTTGTAACTGCTCAGCGAATTAATTCCAAGACCGTCTGCCTTGACAGCCACCATTTGATCTGTTGCAAAACTGCCGCTTCTTCTTTCATTCGCAATCAAGTGAACATCCGTTGGCTTGGTGATGTAATCGTAAAAGAAATTCAACTCTTCACTGATGGCATGTTTTGCGGTCTCGGAGAAATGGATATCGCTGTTCAAGTCTCTATTTCTCTTGGTGCCAGGTTTATTTTCTTGTGTAGAAGGATGAATTTTAGCGTGATGTTGGTTGGCCGACCGAGTAAGGGTGCGCCATCGATTAATTTGGTAACGATTTCCACCACGCGGTAACTCCATTATTACGAATGACTCACTCGTTACTTCTTCCGTTCTTGCGCCGTTGCCCAAATCTATCACTCGAAAAACGTAAAGCATTTTCTTCAGTTTCCTGTTCCCACCTGTATTTTCTGAACTCATGGTCTTTTACACACAATGTAAAAATTCTCAGGTTTGAAGCGACGATTCGCGTTGAAAGCGATCACTGGTATCTCTTTATTGGAAACGAGCAAATATTTGCCAGTTTATAGTCCCGTTATTTTGGTGCATTTCTCCCCTTGGTTGAATACCAATTTCAGACCAAATTTATCCTCAATCACCCGCGTAGCACTAAGAGAAATTACGAAAATAGTTTACTTATACTGTGAAATTATTTGATCATAATAATCTAATTTCCATAATTGTTTTTCATCTCCACCGTATTTAGACTATTTGAATAACAAAGGAAAATGAACCAGGGTTATGGCATTTCAAGTCAAATGCCATCATAATTTAATCTACTGCAGCAGTAGACTAGTTAGGGCCTCGTTTAGAGGAAACGTTTATGGATTTGCTATTATCAGTTGAGGCAGGGTGAAAGCTAGGTATAGAACAATGAATTATTATTATTATTATTATTATTATTATTATTAACGATTAAGAGTCTGGTCCTGAACGTGGCCTTTACAACGGCAACTGATTTTGTGATTATTCAACACCTTTTAATTGACTTCATCGCGGTAACTAGGTAATCACAAATAATTTTGAGAAAGTGGTCCTCTGGAAAGAAAATCAAAGAGAAATATATGCCCCCCCCCCGTGGCCCCAGGAAATCTATCTCCTTCCCTCCCTGCGTTCCTCGATTTTTCATAATCAGTGATTTAGTTGTTAGATTACTTAGATAATAAATGGAACACTTCTGTGATTTTTGCCCTTTGAATGATCTTACGTTTAATCAAAAACTCAAGGTTCAGTCAACCTTTTTTCATTTTGTTTCCATACAATGTTGACTTTTAAGGTGCATCTTGTACAACGAGGACTATATATTACAAAAGTAGCTTGCATTTCAGCAGTAATATTATTCCAAGAAACCACATGTGGAATTATGGATTATGCCTCAAGTATCCGTTAATGTCTGGCTAAGGTTGTATCACGGACTTGGTTTGCGGAGTGGGGGGGGAGGGGGGGAGGGGGAGGAGGGGGGGCGGAGGTTATTCAGACAAGTCAACAAGCGGGTAAAAATTTCGAAAATTTGTTTTCGCTCCTTAGGCATTATCTCATAAAAGAGATAAGACCCTAAAGGAGAAAGACCGTGCCTTTAGAAAGATTGGATTTTAAAATAAATATGGTTTTCCAGCGTTCCTTTTTATCGTATCGTATTTATCATATCGTGTTTATCGTATTTACCGTGAGAAAACATACGTAATCAAACCATTCGTACAATGTAAATCCACAATCATTCAGAAGTACTTGAAAATCTAAACGAAAGCTGAACGAAAGTCGAGTTCCTTTGCAGATCGATGGTCGCTTTCCAGATCTCCAGTTTGAAATTTTTAAACAAGTAAGCTAATGTCCTCGAACAAGGATTTCTTGCCTTTAAGCTCTCTACTTTTTTCTTTAGATGCGTTGTCGAGTGCAAAGTCATCCTTCAGGTCTTTTCCTTTTCATGATGAGCTGTTGAAAAGAACAAAGAATGTAAAATTACCGTATTAAGAATGGAGGAACCAGCGGCCATATTGTTGACTTCAGAGCAAATTTCTTCTGCAATAACAGACGATTCAAATTCTTTCTTGTCAGTGTTCAGTAAAGGTGATTTCTCGGACCTGAATGTGGTAAAATTACCATGAAAGTACATCTTTATTACTTGAAGCGTCAAAAAAGGTTGTTAGCGTTTAAGTTCGAGGGAATTCCGTCATTTTTCCCAAGTATGTAAACTCGCGCGACTATTGAGACACTTCGAAGATTTTGCACAAAGCGTGGTACGACATTGCCGTCGTACGATCGCGTGACGTCATGACCATCAAAATTGACTGGCACGGTATAGTGCTCCGCTCTGCGGCCTTCGGCCGCAAAGGAGCTCCGCGATAACATAGTGGGTTAAACACCAAGGCCTAAATGCTATTGCTTTTCGTGATATTTACTTATAGAGCACGAAAGTTTAAAATACAATAAGGGGCTCAGAAAACGTCAAACGCCCTATCGTGGAAGTGCAAACTTGTTTACTTCTACTTAAAATGGCTAATAAGGGCTCTGGGATCGAGATTGCCTGGAATACACCTTCCAACGCATACGCAGCTGTTCTTAGGGTTCGTCTCAAGCCCAAAGCGCTGGGGGCTAATCGGGATAACAACAACGTTTACTACATAGTACTGATGACATCTGGCTCATTGAAAGTGTTTACAGCCTTTTTATTGAACTTTTTTTTGTATAAGTGTAATGTGTGAAAGAAAAATAATAATTAGTGGACGTTGCATTTTGTGAAAACCTACATTGAAGGACAGTACTAGCGTAAAAAAAAACAAAACAAAAGAAATTAATATTAAGACGCAAACTTCTGGCGACATTTAAGTCAGTTTTATTTACACAATCACTTTAAATCTCCGCACAGTTAGTTCTTTTTTTATGCTGGGAAAATAATTAAAAATTAATCATTGCAACACAAGACAGCATCATGAATCCAACTCTCTCAAACTCAGTTTTTGGAGAAGTATTTCAGAAGGAGATTTTTGTTTCATTATACTTGAATTGTACCTAATAAACGGAAAGGAGTAACGGTATCTCCTCATTGTGTCCCGCTGCCATTTATGGGTTTTGGTTGTATTTTTACTTGACAAGTTCCCATTCAAGGTGTATACATGAATGATTTTTTTATCGCTCAGTACAACTAACTAAACCAGTCTCAGAAATTGAGCAGATATCCATTCCTCGAAAAAGGAGAAGCAATGGCCAACAATCTAGTTTTCAAGAAAAAAAAGTGTTGCAAGTGGACACTACTGCTTTTTACTAACCTCGTTTTTCTTATTTATTTTTAAACACATTGCTATGGTAACTATGTAGAGTTGATGCAAAACAAACACAAGTCGTTAAATTATTGATATTTATTTTACTTAATAAAATTCTAACAAATGCTTCGAGCTTCTATGAAATATGTTCACGCGTGGTAGTCACGCCTACATCAAAGCGGTAAGTCAAAATACTCTTTCTGTTAAGGGTGAAAAACCTTTCCAGACAGAGTGGTATAATGCAAATAAGAAAGAACAAAAAAACAACAGAGGTAATAAGTGCATTTTTTTTTTCGATAGGAAATTAATTGTTGGTTCAGGTTTATTGCAAGATCAGTGAATTGTTTGGATTACAGATTCGAATTTTCTGCAAGAGATAGTAATTCTCTAAAAACGTCAATTAAGTGAGAGAACCTTTCGTTTTTAAACGGGGAAACACAACACATCCATTGATTCCAGCATTATAATGATTATTAACTTCTAAGTAAATTCCTCAGTTATTCGTGTGTAAGAAACACGAATTTAAAAGAAACGGAAACACTCCTCAGTTCACTTAATTTAGTTCGTGGTCATTTATAATTAATATAATAATTTCGTTTTGAAAGAAAAAATACTCCAGCTCAATTAAAAGTTTCCAAGAATGTATGAATGGAGCTGTCACGAAAAAAAAATACAGTATTAGTTGTGATCTTTCCATATTTTCTTTACTCCTATGGGACATTTTTATGAGCTATTGGTTACGAGGTGGTTGAAGCAATAATTTATTGTCACGTAGTTTTTTTCGAAATTACTTTGGTTAAGTTGATTTGCTTTCCAGTGATATTTAAAGGTTACAGGTGCTGAAATATCACAGATATAACAAAAATAAAAATTTAGTATCGTCGCACTGTTTTTCTACAGAAATCAAATAACTTTCTCCTAAGCATTAAACTCCTGACCATGCCAATTCAATTTTGCAATAACTTTGATGCAAAACATATAGATCTATTTAAGTACAGAATTTTTAACAAGAAAACCTGTGGTTTATCAAAGACGGCCCCCTTGGCAATCCACGAACCGTAAAGTTGATCCTAAAATGTGGCTATCAGCAAACCATAAAGTATATCCCAATATATGGCCATCCACGAACCATAAAGATAATCTCAAAATATAACCATCCGCGAACTATAAAAATTTTCGATATTTTTCTAGAGCCGATCAAGTCAGCGTGATAAGAGGAACGATTTTATCGTCAACTAATCACCAACTTTCAATTTTACATCCCACCCACAGAGATAAGTGAAAACGCTCAATTATTTCTTCTGAACGGACAAGTGGTTATTAACCTTTCGCACAAATGGCCTAAGTTCTTTCTGTTTAGATATGTCTCTTTAACAATTTGCAGTCTAGCCTCTCTGTCCACTTCTATCTCTTTTAATCATTCATATTTTAAAACAGGAACTTCTCTAAAATAAGGATTTTTAATATATATATTTTTTATATTGATGAACTTGATAACACTATATTTACACGTATGGCAATAGAAACGGATATCTGCGTCTTGGCCCGGAGTAGATTACGCGCTTCATAACGAATTTAAAGTTATTCTGAAAACGAATGCTCTCTCATTTTCTGGATGGACGAAAATTAACTCGACACAATTACTCACACGAAATAATTACAATTGAAAAACTCTTCTTACAATTCAAAGTTTTCCTTAGGGAAAAAATTGAAATTCTACACTTACGGTGTCAATCGAAGTGTCTGTAAGTATGCATTTAAAGCCGGTATGTAGGTCTTGACTCTGCGCATGGTAAATGACCGTTCTGGCGGCCCAGAAGACACAGGGATTGAAAGAAGAATAGTAAGAACTGTTGTTACATTTGGTTGCACTGAAAAAGCGTGTTCAAATAGTCAAGGATGAAGGTAAAGGATGAAAGAGTGAAGGTAATATGAATTTTCTGTCAAATAAAGGAAAATCATAGTAAGGGCGGCTGGCATGGCTGGTACACGCTTAAATAACACCAGGACGCTGTTAATTCCCCTTACACGGTCTGTGATGCTCGTGGAAAAAATGAATTTGATGTTTCAAAATCTTCATTCATGCAAAACTTAGAGCCGGCTCATCAAAACAGCAACAAGCAAGCTTAAATTAACCTCTTAATACTGTTACTGTTAATTTCAGTACAGGCGCATTATTGTAGCGTCGCTAAGATTATAAGAAGTAATTATCTGAGTAAACATATTACAGAGGTAAACATGGGCGAGCTTATTACATTTGTATGGACTAGAGTTTCTGTAAGCATATATTTCAACCAGGATTTCTACTAATGGACTGCCACAAATTACATCAAATCAGAAGTTTCTGAACAATTTTGTAACATCATCACTTTACACTCTATTTCCTCAGTTTATCAATGTATTTTCCCTGGGATTATGTGCTCTTATAATCTTCTCATCTCTGACAAATTGCACGTTTTGCTAGCCGATCAAGGTGGCCTTAACTTTGTGAAAATGGCGCTTGGGAGCCCGCACTCTTACATCACAGCAGCCTTTCTTCTGATGTCTTCCAAGTTTTGTCAGCTACATGCTCAGCAATGTATATTTGAATATTCCATATTTGGCATGATGCTAAAAGATCACGTGTTTAAGGAGAAAATTACTCCTGATGTTTTGAAGTGTGTACAGTGGTGTAACACTGACGTCAGATGCCAAAGTATCAACTACGTCATCAGCCAATATATATGCGAGTTGAACGACCGCACAAAGGAAGCCAGACCTTTAGACTTCATTTCAGATGGACATCGACTCTACGCAAAAAGGCTTCGCGAAAGAGGTATTGTCTAGCAGCATATCTATCTATCTGAAAAGACGCCGGATCTTCACATCATGAAGTTAATTTTTCAGTCCCCATTTGGCTGATTTCATCAATCAGTTTGGTTATTCATCAGTGTCCATGATGAATGAATGATGATTAAATGGGAAGATCAGTGTGGTTTGCCCCAAAGTAAAATTACCTTTTTTCTTGTAAACTAATATATTAGTTATTAACCCCCTTTCAGATCAACTTGGTGAATTTTTCTAAAATTTACCTGATAACAGTTTGGTATAGCAAGTCATTGTCTATCAAGATTGTTATTATCATGGCAACTACTTTTTGACAGGCGGCTTTTACAGAATTTTGAATTTCCTCTTTTTAAAGAAAAAAAATATAACTTAGTTAAAGAAAAGTTTGCATGTTCAGAAAATTTTCGTGTTCTTTTATTGATTTTGATTAATTTTTGGTCAATTTTGGTGCTTTCCGGAAAATTAAGAAATCCAAGATGGCCAGTCCAAGATGGCCGCTGTTTGAGAATGTTATCGAATTCGTGCGTCATATGACGCCATTAGCTCATGTTCCGGACCATCTTTGGTCTTCTGGGGGCTCCCCGGTCCCAGACGATCAAACAATTCCCGTCTTAATACTTGATCCAATAAAATCCAATCTTTCTTCATTTCAGTCCCGCTCGGTTCCATTCCCGAGTTGCCTGCTGTGTCATGCGCAGAGATAAAGGCGAGTGAAGGAGACACTGCAGTCAGCGGTAACTACTGGTTCGATTCAATCAAACCTGGCAAGGCTGCTTTGGTTCCTTGTGACATGCTAACAGAAGGTTAGTACAACCAGTGTTTCAAATAGAATGATTACAGGAGGGGAAGTTAATAGGCCTGGATGGGGAATTGAAGGAGAAGGGGATTGGAAGGGAGAGTTAGGGAGGTTATTATAAAGTTTGTCATCAAAATTAAGCAAAGACGGGGACTTGATAAAAATCTTATGGTATATTTCAGACGCAGACGAGTGCAATGCTTCAGTCCCTATCTGTGATGTCAATGCCGTCTGTGGCAACACCGTGGGCTCATTCATTTGCACCTGTAAAACTGGCTTTACTGGAAATGGATTCAGGTGTACCGGTAAGAAAAACACGGAAAACGGTATTAATTATTGCTTATCCACGTCCTAATGAAAGATACCATTCTTATACGACAAATAAGTTGATAATGCGAATTAACAGTCACACTTCTCAAATGCAAATGTGACGTTGATTTCTCTTAGATGTTAAGGTCCTGCTTGAAAGACTGAAAAGATTATTGAATTATAAATTATTGTATTTTTCTTGCTTTCTCATTTGATCGTTGCGCACAAGTTAACAGCGACTAACCGTGCTTTCGTCTTTAAAAAAAAAACGGATTAAATACCGCAGCATTCAAAAGTTTTCTCGCCACGAAGAAAACGTTTTGTCCAAAAATATGGTAAAACATTCAGCAGCATTTACCAAAAATTCAATATTATAATTATCTTACCTGTGAGCGCTTGTTGAATACGAGGTGCATTATAACCAACCCGGTACTGCAGGGTAGTTGTCACCTTATATTCCAAGCGCGTTTGGGGAATAATCAGTAAGGCGGAATTGTACTTATTTTTTTAAACAGGATATTATTTAAGAAAGAAAGAAATCACTGTAAGCTGTAGACGGTGTTTGAACGTTCTACACACAAACTTTCCATATTTCAGTGACACGAAGTATCCTAAACGTCACAAGTGTGAGACTATGGGAGGGGGTGGGGAAAACTTAATTCAAATACCCGAGTAAAAATGGATGTCAACAAATGACAAGCGCTCGGCATGCACTGTTGAGTTGTTGAATGCATGCTGACGCAGAGTTGCTCCAGGAGACGTGTGACACCAGCCGCTGGAATGCTTGGCGAATGTTCTATTCAAACAATAGAGTTCTTCTGTCGAAGGCACTATCGTGTGATAGCTTGCCCGAGGAAATTTGATGTTCACAACAAATATTATCCCGAGAACGTAGTTCGAGGGCTTATATAAAGTTTGAATATCAAATTTCTGAGGGAGCCTTTCACAAATAGGGCCTGAGACGGAAGGACTCTACTGTTTTTATCGTACGACGCTAAATTTTGAGCGAAATCGCCAAAAACGGACACTATACTCTGATAGGCTCCCGCTGAGGAGTAACACTATCGCGTCACGTGATCGATTTCGACTAATGGGAACGGGCCAAAAATAAGCGTTGTACTCTAAAACTCAGTGACGTACCTTCTTACCTAAACCTGCATACCTACTTGACCTATTTAGTCCAGCATTGCTACTTTGAGTGATTGTCCTACCATGGTATGAGCTCAAAGCCGGTGCATTAGTTAAACTAATTCATCAAGTAATTACATCTATGTGGACGGTTTCGCTAGAAAATTAAAGCTGAAGTTTGCATTTTATCAAACGTTTTTGTCATCTTCATATCTTGCAGACATTAGTGAGTGTTCTGACGGCACTCACAGTTGTGTTGTGGATACAGCGACCTGTACAAACACCATTGGATCGTACACATGCGCTTGCAAACCAGGATACGAAGGAGACGGAAAGACAAGCTGCATTATTCCATCAGGTAAAATGTGGTAAAGTTCATCGTTGTCGTCATCATCATTATCATCATCATCATCATCATCATCATCACCATTATTCTATTTGATATTATTAACTCTAATGATAATAAGAATAATAATAACAATAGTAATAATAATAATAATAATAATTAAAAATATTTATACAGGGTAACCACTTCAGTTATGAAGCTGCTATCAGTATGAGCCCTGTGAACTAACACATGTGACACGACACTTTTAAAATGACCATCACACTTTCAAACTTACAGTCTTTCATAAGGAAAATGCAAGGCATATGTTCCATATTTACTCCGTATTCTATTAACAGAGTAGCAGAAAAAAACAACAACAACTACGATAAACAACAACAACACATTTAAATTTCTCAGAAATACTATCGGCTTTCTAGCTGGACGGAAAACGCATAATAATAATAATATGCGTATAAAAACTAGCTTTGAGTCCTTTAATTCTTTTCATTGAGTGTTCTATTGTCTATTTTAGTAGTCAGCAAAAATTTTGGACGATTATCTTTATATTGTATGGTCCGTATAATGACGTATCGTGGTCCTAAATTGATGCCGATAGAGGAACAAAATCTGCCTAAGAATGCTTGTTGTTATTTTCTAGAATGTAAAAATTATCAAGCTCTGACCCACCAGAATGGCAGGAAGTACACATACGTCACAACATCTGCGCGCTGTGACGATACCCTTGGTCCCGGATGGTTTCGTTTCCAAGAACACACTGGAAAGAAAATGCCTACGTCATGTGTTCCTATAAATAGATGTAATACGCATGCGCCTGGGTGGTTAAACGGGGCTCATCCCACAGTGTCTGATGGGAAAGTCACCAGGCAGGTCTGCTTCCACTTCAACAACAACTGCTGCCGTTGGTCCATCAACATTCAAGTGCGCAACTGTGGGGATTTCTTCGTTTATTACTTCAATGGAACACCAGCCCAACATCCTTGTTATCTTCGCTACTGTTCCTCTGACTAAAACTTTTCTTAAGGCTGGTTTTCACTAAGACATAAGCATAAGCGAAAGTATAAAGAAAAGAAAGTGAGCACACTAGGGACATTACCATAAGGACATATTACGCATACGCAAAAAACCTTTTGTTGAGTCAATTCTCGCTTCCAGGTCCCCTCGATGAAAACAAGATGACGGACGAAAATGAAGCATAGGGGTAAGCACAAGAACAACAACACTTGCTTATGCTCGCGTTTGTGCACATGCTGAAGCTTATGTCTTCAGCTTAAAGATGTCTAACCAGATTTTCAAGTAAATCAACAAGGTGATCATGACATAAATAAGCAGTTTGCCGAATTTAACAGCGTGAAAAACGGATTCCTGCACACCCTGTGTATTCATGAGATAATTAGCAAGAGAGTGCGACTAACATAAGATTGTTGACCAGGCAGACACACCTTTCATGTGTAATCGATGACTTTTTTTAATGGATTAAGGCTTATTACATGCATCCTTGATTTATGTATACTTTACCTTTTTTTCTTTTTTAAGACAAATAGGATTGGGAATAGTCTTTGGTGATTATCGCCTACCGCTGTGTATATTTGTGATTCACCAAAAAATACAAACACATATTTCTCCGAATCTGGAAATCTACCTGAACCTCCTCCTAATGCAAGAAATAAGAAAGATAAAAACTGAAAAGGTCCAAGCCTTTATCACTTTCTGTATTCTTACTGCTAATCAACAATTCATTACCAGAATATTACTAAGACAGGATTGTTGCCCACAGTTGTGCAAAGACATTTTAGTTGAAAACCTAGATATTGTATCCATTAACTTCCACCTCTTTAAGGAAAAAAAGTTCTAAGAACAGTCGTTTCATTATGGCCTACGCTATGTATATATAGTTGTAAATAAATTCACCCAAAAATGCAAAGAAAAGTTTTTTTATAAATTTCAAATGTTAATACCCAAAATCTTCTGCCAATCTGAGAAAAGGTCACACTTGGAATGTTCAAGATGAAAAAGAAAAAGGTACGAGTCTTTATCACGTTCTCGCCTTTGGTTTTATAACGAAGCAGGCCAAGTGACTCATTGAAGTTCCAGAAAAAGAAATAAAAGTATTTAACCATTTTCATTGTTTTCCATATACTTAATAGGGCGTATACACCTGACGTCATCGCCGCCATGTTGGTGTACCGTTAACAAAAGGTTTCTCATTAGCTCCTTTTGATATAGTACAACAACATGGCCGCCACGCCATCGACCTTTGAGTCTCTGGTTGTATACGTTCCCAGTATGTGTTAGATGGATTTCTTATGAAGTTAAATAGCTTATTTTAAGCTAATGGCAACCTAAGTGCACGATGAGAACAGTGCATCTAGCCTGCTGTAGCTATTCATTTTGCTCGAATAAATTAGTTTGGTTATCACACAGTGGCAAAGTACGAGTTTGTGCGTAAATGCAACAGATGCACTATATATGCTAAAGATACGAAACAGTTCAG
>Ga0126336_10000030_pt1 | contig 27460 bp, 9 predicted proteins | sample SidCmetagenome_FD_92530 | JGI IMG/M metagenome (GOLD analysis project Ga0126336, IMG submission 92530) | Coral microbial communities from El Islote,Puerto Morelos, Mexico - Siderastrea C C metagenome | ecosystem: Host-associated > Invertebrates > Cnidaria > Coral | place: El Islote,Puerto... | reverse complement strand
TTAAAGATCGACAAAAACTAAAGGTCGATTCAACGCAAACTTGACTAAATGCTTTTATTATCTGTCCTAAAATAAAAAGCTACACTAGGCAAAATTCCAAACCACGTTGCCACATTGGTTAATAGCAGCCATGTTGTACTTAAACCACCACATCTCGTCCAAATTGTCACGAGGTAACTCTAGTTTATGGACATTTAGACCTCTCAGACGATCTTAAAAACAATTTAAGGGACATAAAAAGGAAAAGGCATGTTTCGTGCCCAATATTTAAGAGATTACAATACAAATAACAAGCTAAATAAGCAAATCTATGCGATGCCCATAAACAGAGGAAAGACGTTTCTTCCATGTTTTGATCGTCAAGACTGATATTTAAATCCTCTGCTACGTATGCTTATATCGCTTGAAAGAATGAAACTACGAGTCTCTAATTTAATCAGAAGTACACAACACAATACGCTACAAGCATGAGAATTAAAACGAGGTTCTTTACATGAGCTCAATTCGCTCGAGCAAGCATTTTGGGGGACGCTAGAAATGTTCAAGAATGCGCGAAGGATCGCAAAGATAGAATTTGTAATTTAAATCAAACGATCTCAAGTATTGTCCGCATGTTTTCATCCGCAAGAATGGGTTACATAAAACCGGAAACCTACCTTTAATTTCTTGTTTAGCTTACAACAGTAGCGGTACAGCATAGCGAGGTTCAAGGGTCCGAAATCGGCGTAAAAACTACCAAGAGAACACGCACAAATTGACTAATTAGAACGTGATTCCGCTACAAATAACAAGCCAAATTAGAGCACACTTACTTCTCATAAACGAGTTCATCATCCACGCAGAAATAATGGACAGAAACAGTGCTACGAGGTTTATTTCGAAGCGTAGCAAAATACAAGCGATCTGCAAAAAGAGGCAGGCACATCTTGTGAGATAAACACACAAATCATAGTGGTAAACCATATTGGCAACGTACAAAAACGACCACGATATACCTTCTATAAACTTGCATGCGTTTGCTAGGTCATTTTCGTCGGCCATGACACACAAATCAAGTAAAAAAGAACATAAATCTTCGTAAAACCTTAAAACCGCCACAAATCCTTCACTCCATTCTTCTGCCACTTCGCTTCGACAAAGACTGCATTACACATTTCCACCAATCACCGCACAGAATGATGCGTTGCTATGGGAGATGACCTGTGCATTGCACAATAGGAATACATTAGGGGGGCGAAAAAAGATAAACAGACCGAGTGAAAACTGTAGAGATAAACTTTTCTTGTACAGAACACATCTGTGAAAGGATATAAATGAAATAAACAGAAAAAAATCTTAACTGTTATCAACATAGCCTATGTACTTTCTAAATTTCATAATATTAGTCTCGCTAAACTTTATTATGCTAAAAAAAACTATATTAACCTAGCACAAATGTAGCAATATCCCTGAAATATATTATAACCATATCACAAAAGTTATATTTGGCAGTATTTTGTATAAACAAACATGTATCATGTGATGAAACAGGAAATGTGAGGAAATCAACGAAAAAATCTTGCTTCCTTGCGGTAGGAAATTCAAGGCATTTTTGCGTGAATTGATCCACTGGCGCGAAACTTTATTGATAAGTGCAAAGAAATCACGAAATCTGTTTGCTCCGTAAAACAAATGCGATTCATCCGAACGAGGGCAAAAATGTGTTAAATAATGGATAATTTTTTGTCTGGAGTTTAGAAAGTCCACCTTTTTTTCTTGCATGCTCTTTCGCACGCGCGTCTCACCTATGCTCACGGAAATTTAAATGGATGGGCAGTGCATATTCACACCAATTTTCTCTTTGGATCTATAAAGTTCTTAAGGATATCTTTCAATTCTATCCAACAACATTTTTGGTATTATTTTAACCCCAGTTTTGGATAGATAGAAAAGAAGGAAAACGACTTAGAATTGACGTCTGAAGTCTGTAGCTCCCTGAATAAGGTAATTTTTTTGACAGGATTTTTTATTCTTGTGTTTTGTGGTAGAACCACCTGTCAATTGCGGTTATGGGTAACTTATCATGTCGAATGCTTTAATTTGTACCATATATAGACATAGACCATTCTGTGTTTGAGAGGTTTTCTATGAGCTTGTTGTCATAAGGATCAGTTTTCCCAACAAGGGGGTTCTCCAACCCCTCCTCCTAATCCTTCCCACCCCAACTTGGGCCACTTAAGGCACAGTTTGAGGCTACTGCCAAAAATCATAACTTTGTGAAATTTGCCGAAAAACTCTGTATGATGCTCTTACCTCATGCTTAGTCTGAGCTCCCAGAAAAGAGGTAGCTGTAGTAACAACGAATTGATATTGTTGAGAAGTGGAAGGAGACGGGGGGATAGGAAACCGGGACAAAAGGGGGGAGCGTACGGGAGCTGAGAAACGGGATTCCCAAGGTGACGGAAGTGAGAGGCAATAGTCCATTTTACAGTTGTGTGCTTAAAGGAGCTACGTCACGGATAACGCATCTTGAAAAAATTGGCAAGTTTTTTCAAGTTCGTCTTTCGTAATCAGCCGTCTTAATCTCTCTCAGTTGTAACCATCCTTGTTTAGTTTTGGTTAGTTATTACTTCTTTGGTGTTTTTCTAAGTTGGGAAACTATTATTTTGAGGCTTCCTTCAATGAGAAAATAATTTTGTCAGATCAGAAAAATGAATGAAAACGCCGTGAAATAGTTCCTTTAATGTCCTGGCCTTTGAGTGGAAGTGAGGTTGGAGTTGACCTTGTTTTGATAAAGACCCTTCTGCTTTTCACATGTAAATCATGTTGTTCTCATGCTAACTAGTTTGTATTTACATATGAAAAGCAGGAGGGTTTGTATCAAAACGAGGTCACCTCCAGCCTCGCTTCCACTCAAAGGCCAGATCCCTAAGCACACAACTGTAAAATGGACTATCAATAAAATCAATAAAGCGCTAAGAGGAGGGTGCCAACTAAAAAAGGGGGGACTAGGATTAAGGGATACGGAAGTGGGAAGATTGGATCCCCTGTTAACCCATTGAGAAGTGCCGATGTGTTGGGCCCTGTAAGTAAGCTGAATAAGTGCTGTGAAACTTAAAACGCTGGGGCTTTCACTGGACCCCCATAACTTATTTCTGGAACACACAATGCTCTCAGAAAAGAGGGAGCGGGAAGTACAAGAAAGATCGAGAGGAATGACAATGCAAGGACCGATCTAGGGGGAGCCAACGGGGTGCAAACCCCCTTTCTCCCTACCTCAACCAGTCGTCTTTTATATTTCAAAATAGTCAGATTATTCAAGCTGCAAAAGTATAATAAAAAACAAAAGAAATAAAAGAGTGCATACTAGTAAGACAACTGTTTACCAGGAAACCTGAAAATCTTATCAAATGTCGTAAATTTGCCAAATATAAGCTATCGTTCTTTGGTTGTGAGTAAAGTACAAGTCGCCATTTGGGCCCCTCCTATCGACAATTCTTGAATCCGCCCCTAAATAAGTGAGAAAAGCGGGCTAGAGAGCTTGGCAAGCGACCGTCACCGCACGGAAACTCGCCATGATGTCGAGATCGAGATCTTTTTCTTCTTTTTCGAGCCTTTAGCCTCCTCATAGTACATAAACTATAATCAAGACTTATGCCTTGCCTGTGAGGCGGGAAAGAAGTGAAGGTTAGGGGTTTTCGGACGCGTAAGTCCAAAAGTGTGCTGTGGGATCAAATACACCCCTTCCCTTTCTCTTCCTGTCACACAGGCTAAGTTTCAAAATAAAAGTAGCATCCGGTAAGGAATTTTACCGAACTTTGATTTGCAGGATACTCAGCTCCAACATAACAGAAACTTAAGAAATACGCGTCGCGTCATCAGGATATTATACAACCTCCACTAGATTGCATCAGTTTAAAGATAAAGTCGCTCACGAGTCGTGAGAGGCCCACGCGAGTGGAGCTTATCCCTAGTTTCTGTGGCAAGGACCAACAGATTGTAATCCTAGGGTTACCCCCATACTAGCAGTTTATCACCGATACCCTGGGTGGAGAGAGACAATGTGGGGTAAAGTTTCTCGTCTCCAAGGCAACATCACCATGGCAGGGACTGGGCCTCGAACCACCGACCTTCAGATCTGAAGTCCAACGCGCTAACCACTACACCACCTCGCCCCCACGAAATCAATAACTGAAATCAATAGGTTTTAGCCCTGGGCGGGTCCGCTCCAGGTTAGTCTTGTTTGTAACTGGTGATCACCCAGAGTAAAAAAGGGGGATGGGTGGAATAGCCACGGAGCTTACCGATCATAAAATATTGCGTTTCTTCTGTCCCCGCTTCGGTCACTCTGGTCATTTCCCTGATATAGACATTATCACGTTAGCATGCATATATGGTCCTCAGTAACTCAACCACCTTTAACTCACCTGACTTCAGCTGGAGGTAGTTTCGGTCTACCGAGGCGAAGTAGCCAGACTGTGATCAGATAGACTCATTTGCCAGCTGGGAAGCAAGGACGAAATTAACAAGAACGAGAGTAGGACGAAAGGTTCGTCAAACCCATTTAGAGCACATGACATTAATTTTGGTCAAACTATATAAAACTTGAACTCTCTGAAATTCTCATGAAAAATTGAATGGTGGATTGACTATTCATGGGACCGTGGGAGTTTGAACTCTTCGCGTCAACTCTCGTTCTGGAAACGTTTTACCTGGGCATAGCCAGTGCGAGCAATTAAATCAGAAATATTAACAATCAATTAGAAAGCGAGTTTGCGTAAAATGACGTAGCCTCTTTACAGGCTCCACTTTTTCTTGCGCTCTATTACCCTCTAAGGATCCTGTTTACAGGCTAAAATTGACACCGAGTGTGGAAGCCCTTCCAGACTTTCTTCTCTGCGGCAGGCGGTAAGCGGGGTTTACTAGCTTGCATTTGATTTTCGCTTTTATTCGCTCGACTACACCGAAGAAAAAGAGGAACTGTTTGAAGTCTCCGCTGATTTAACTCAGCTTATATACATGAAAACGTTTATTCACCGACGAGGTCAAAACATCATCAGTCGTTCAAATAAACTCAGCGGCGGATCTTTGGGGTGGGGTGGGGGGGGGGGAGTGGAAGAAAGGGGTGATCTCCTACTTTTGTCAAAGAAAGTAAGGCCCGGATGGCCGATAGTTTTGAAATTCTGACAAGTCTTCATTCCGGGGATGCCTTGTATACTCCAGCGCCCTCCACTCCCCCCCCTCCCCCCCGGGCTGCGACCCAATACGAAAGTCTGAATCCGCTACTGAAACTATACTGGAGACGTGATGATACACAAACAAAAATTTTAAAATTTCTCGCCGAAGTCAGTGAGTTGGATGGTAGTAAGTAAGTAAGTAAGAAACTTTATTTACGTGTCAAACCATGTAGCTTGGGATAATCCCATACTAATTTGGGGACACAAAATTACAATATACAAAACTTAAGATAGAAACAAAAATGTAATAGAACTATTAAAGAAACTGATACTAATCTAATAAACTAGTAGCTGCTAATTCTAATCTAATAATCGAATAATAGTCGAATAATAATCGAATAGTAATCACTAAAATGTTAATGCAAAAAGTGATAAAATCATACAGTTATGATGACCAGAGGGAGCAGCCCTTGCATCCATCATTCACCAGTGAACTTACATCACATTTACGAATCTTATTTTTAAAAGTATTTGCATGTTTTGCCGATCTAACATCAGAAGACAATTTTCCCCATAACCTAGGCCCAAAATAACGCGAAGAATGCTTACCATATGTCACAGTATTGTAACTAGGAATGGAGAAGTTTGATTGTCTTAAAAAGAAGGAAGAATTATGATCATTAAAAATATTACTGATGTAAGTTGGACATAGTTTGTGCTTCAGTTTGTACATAAGGATGCATATATCCTGCAAGCGCCTATTCATCACCATTGGCAGCTCAGCCCTCTTTAGTAATTGTGAATAACTTTCATGCTTGTCTCTGTACAACGCCCTCAGTACCCTTTCTTGCAGCCTTTCTAGTTTTCGCGCATAACTTGATTTACAAAAATGCGAGACTAAATGCAATACGTAACTGTAAATGGCAATACGTAAGGCACGGTAAGACCGCTGATTTAGATAGTACTAGCTCAGCCTTGTTGGAATTAAGTTTCTAAGTCTTATGAGAACGCCGATTCTTTGACTTGCCTTCTTACAAATTGAGCTTATGTGATCAGTAAAGTTAAGTTTGGAATCTATTATAATTGTCTACTGTTTTAATGGTAGTGGGACTAGTGGATATTTACAGAGTTCCAAGCGCAGAAGTAAATAAGGAAATAATAGTTTTAGCACATACCAGTACACAAGTGAACAGCCTGCCAACAATTACTTTATTTTCTAACAAATGACAAAAATTCTTGCGTTGCGATCTGACAGGAAGCTGAAGGAAGCTAAAAAATTTTAACTGCTCTCTGAATTTGCTCACCAAATTTCGCGAAGTCTAAACCCATGAAAATAAAAAGCATTGAGGCATATCATTCAGCAATCTGTATAAAGTGAGCCGCCATAAACAAATATTTTTACACAGAGCTGATAAATCGTTAAGAAATTCTTACACAAATTTAATGTAAATACAACGTCGAGAAGGTAAGGAAAAGTCCATATCGGCGGTCCAGGGTCCAGCCTCGTTCCCAGTCGTCTTCGGTGGGAAATCTTATGCAACGTCTCATTTGCGACGTCACCCGTCGAGCTCGAAGGGAGGATTCGCCCCAAGCCTCCGACAGTCACTCGATAAGCGCGTAGAGGTCTGGGGACGAGGCTGAGCCGGCTCATATCGGTTTCTGAAAGGACAAATTCAGTTTTTAGAGCGTTATTCTTTAGCCGGTACCAAAGGAAGGGTTATTTTCCTGTAGCCCGGAAATTTTTATCGTGGAGCCCTGAGGCGTAAGCCATTCTTTACTTGGAGCCTGGACAAAAACATTCCTGGATCCCTGGAGTTCTGGATATTTCAGGGCTGAGCTCAAAACCTTAAGCGCCTTTGGGACCCTGACTACTCCGCCTAAATGTCATGCCAACAGGAGTCCTGAAGAACCTTCATCAATACAGACAACCCCCTTCCAAACCCAACATAATAGATTTTGCTAGCTAGGTTTTGCTAGCGGTCGAGGTACATATGAGAGCCTCTGCTGACACTACTTGACAACCGGATGAGAGTAACGTTTTTGGGTAATGTTCCTTGTGTTACACAAACTGCCCAAAAATAAACTCGCTACTTAGAGTTTATTTGGAAATATTTCTTCGGCACCGACCGCAATACTGGTTGAAGTAATTGAGAACCTCTTGCATGAAGCATGCGAGTGGACACACTTGTTGCATTTTCCTTGAAAGAAAAAGTTACCTTAGCTAGAGAATTAGTGAGGGAAAATAAAGAGCATTTGGAAAGAACTCAAAAACATAAATGACTCTAGACCTTTGTTTTATCTAGACCAATTGGGCAGGTCACTAGGCAGGTGCGAAAATATCGACTCATGAAAGTACTGCATGTCAAACTTTAGGCCTTCACCCATAGACTAAAACTGAAGCTGAGAACCACCTTACAAAACACTGAACAACACCAGAGGAAAGTCAGCTATTCTAAATAACTTTCATTTAACGGTCCACACAAAAGGATTTCATCTACAGACTCAAAAGCTGGAACCATCTTGTACAGTAAAGTACAGCTCAGTAGCTTTCATTTGAATGGTCACACTTCAGGATTTCATCCACAGACTCAAAAGTTAGAACTACCTTGTGCAGCATAAACAATACCAGAGAAAAGCTCTGCTCAGTAGCTTTCAGTAGCTGCGATTTTGAGGTGGTTAATTCCGGCTTTCGGCGTTTTGCATGTGGGTTATGGATTAGACTTCGAACCTTAATTGACCCTGGTTTAGACGAAACTGTATATGTCTTTTTATCTCTAACTCTTTTCAGTAATAAGTTATTTCACCTTGAAGTGAGTCTCAATGGATTTGTAGAGGAGTACCCCGGTTTGACATATGTTTTGCAACTTTTAAACAAGTTGGTGTTTATATTTATAAAAATATTTCATTTTTGTTCAAATGAACTTTGCTGTTAAGGCTCGTGACACACCATGCTCAATTTTTGTCATTCAAAATTTTGTAGAAGAATAATTTTCCATTCAGTCTGTGTTCTGTTAAGGACTTTGGACAAAAGCCTACGGAAACTAACAGGGCTGCTAACCTCGAAACCTCCAAGAACAAAGAAAAATAATCCAGTTAAATTTCAGTACTTAAGACTGGGTTTTGACGGCATTCACTGGACATCCTTTCAATTACCGAGGTTAATGTCTCTTCAAAAACTGTTTCCTCGCCACCGCTATGCTCTTTCGCTCCACCGTCGGCGTGCACAGCTACTTCTGTGTGTTCCTTTCCATTCTCAGCGGAGGAACCTTTCACAATACATTTTACCTTCCTGAAGGAACCCCTGATCTTGACCGCCAAGAGCTCTACGCCTTTGATCTCTTCCGGGTCGTCTTGAGTCTTGTTTTCGCTAATATTGTAAGACTCTCTGGCTCCTAGACCCAAGTACGTCTTGGTGCGTTCCCTTATTGGCGCGAAACACAAGATTGTGACCAGTGGGTTTACAGCGGCGCTGGCATTAGCAATAATCACAATCGATCGACCAATGAGATACGAGGTTGGGAACTCTGGACGACCAATCCCGGCGATTATCAGGTAATAAAAGCCCGCGGGACTGGCACACAGCCAGAAGCCAACAGTGATGTAAGACGATGCCAGTGCGACGCTTCGTATCCCTTTAACCGACTCTGCTTGGGATTCATCATCTTTAGAACTGTTCGCATTGCACTCTTTTCCTATTCGTACAACACGGTACATCGTTATAGCCGAGAAAACAGCAATTGCACTGGCAGGTATCAAAAAGGTCACCCCTAAATACGCGCGCGCGACCATCCCCTTAATTCCTGGTTCGGCCACACATACCCTGACAAAATAGCGATCATCATCATCCATGTACTCAACTCTTGAGTGATACAAGAACAAAGAAGGGATGTTGATTACAAAAGCCGCGAGCCACGCCCCACGAGTCATGTAAACTACTGCTCTGTCACTCAGCTGACGAAAGGGAAAAGTCAGGGACCAGAACCGTTCAAAATTCGTGACGACGAGGATGTAGAAGCTGGTACTGAGAGCAACAAAACGAACGTACTTTGAAACGGCGCAATACTGGCGGGAGCGTCGAAATTCCAGGCGGTAGATTTCCAGCGCGTCGAAGGGAATCGCGACGAAACAGGTCAACAGATCTGAGAAAACCAAGTGGCGGAGAAAATAATACGTTCTGAGTTGAGAACGGTTTATATTCTGACAAGGGGCATTCGCGTTCGATTTGCGGATATGCTTCTCTCGGTTCCATATAACGACTAGAAGGAGGAAATTGAGGACCAAAGCGGTAGGCTCAATTATACAGTACGGCAGCGCCAGGCTAACTTTTTGAAACGTACTCAGAATGTCAATGAGTTCCTCTCTGGAAGCGTTGCTGTGGTTTCCAGTTGGTGCTGGGGCTGCATTTGTCATCGATATCTGTTTGCCGTTGGGAAAAAAAAACAGTGCATAATTAAGACAGTATAGAAAAGGAGGCGGGAATGTCTAATTAAATCAGGGGAGGACTGATTTCTAGCACTTAGGGCTCGGTTGTTCGGAAGTCAGTTAGCGGTGTCCCCTGAAGGGGGGGTACTCAATAAAGTTTTATACGGGGGAGGCTCCGCCCGGAGGTTCAAACCCTTACCCTTTAATATACTATTTTTTTACCAAAAGGTACCCCTTTCATACACCTAGAACAAAATTGCAACCCTTTCTAATACCCCATGGATAAGCCAAAACAAGAGAATTTCCTTTAATCGCCACGTTTTTCCCGGGCTTTAGACATTCTGGTTCATTTGCCCAAAGGATGCAAGCTTTTATGTGTCTTGCGTTGTCATTTCTGCCAAAATTTGGCACTCTTTGATATACTTCATTTTAGCCACCATTTCTTTCACTTTGCGGCCGATTTTGTGACCCTTTCATATACTAAAATGTCAATTTTCCCTACCCTTTAGCACACTGAGAGCTTAAAAAGGCACCCCTTTTGGGCGGAGCTTCCCTGTATAGCCCACTCTAGGGAGTCGGTGACCCAGGATTACAAGCTGACCAAGGTTCATGGTCCTTTTTATATAGTTTTTAAGTGGCCGTTTGAAGTAACCAAAGTCAAAACGTAGGGCAAAAACGTTTACAGGAATCCTTGGCTGTAAGATTGAATTAAAAATCCACACTAATCCTGGGTTAGCTTAACGCTGCTTAATTTGAAAACAACTGAACCCTAGTGTTTCCTTCCATGTACGTGATCACTTCCGACGCAAATAAAGAGAAAGGCCCTGAAAACGAGGCTGTCGCCAGATTTTTTACGTCACAGCATAATATAAACTATAGTCGGTCTCAGGTCCTTATGCGCACTTCGCTCTCATCCAAAAGAGAAAGGGAAAGCCGATGGGACTGGGGAAGGGCGGAGCCTGAAAAGGAGCCCACGTCACCCGACCGCTGGTCTCGTGGCACAATTTGACGTCACAGACAATTCAAAATGGCGGCTGCGCAGTGTTGAATTTTGGCCCTCTTTGGAGAGGAATTTCAGTGGGATCGAATGCACTTTAGAAGCTAAAACCACGGTCAGTAACTCAACTTAGTGTTATCCTTTATTGGCGATTTCAAAAAATACACCGTTTTTGGACTGACCTCCTTTAAAAATTATTCTGTTAATAGCTACCAAACTTTGTGACTTAACCTGGGATTTAACTGGCAACAATTTGTTAACGAAACTAACCAAGCATATATTTACCCAAATTTCCATTTCACTGTTTACTCCTCCGCTTAAACAAACTCGTTAATTCCTAGCAATAATTGTTACATTTAGCATCCTTGATAATAGTTGGTTTTCATTACTTTTAAGTCAATTTCAACGGCGTTTTGACGTAATGGAAAAGGCAAGGAATCCAAGATGGCAAATCCAAGTTGGCTGATAATGCCAATTCAACGGAAATTATCCGGGAGAATAATCCTGAGAAATTCCTTTAGAAGTTCCTATAACGATTGCGACACCGATTAAATTTTCAAGTTTTTTTTTTAATCAATACGTTAAAGACCCAACAACTTTTTATACACGATGAATCATTTATTGAGAAGTCATTGCTAAATTTGAACGCAAGCTTACCTCAGTTCGTACCTGAGATTTGGTAAGGCTTACGATGCTATACTAGGGAAAACAAACATTTTTCAAACACAGCCACAGAGTTGTTGCCAAATCATTGTTATCAGCTTAATTGTAGTTTGCTTTGAATGACGAATTCATCGATGATGTGCTAAAAGGATTCCAGAAGACATTTATTATGAAGACGCAAGATAAAAAAAATAGGATTACACTGGGATAACATGGTGTTGATAACAATGTTATCGACAGTGTTCAATGTTTTACAGCGCGAGACCCGGCATTTAACAGTTAGTTCAAAGACCCTTTTTTACTTCCTGAGATGGTCCAAAAAAATTGTACGCGTACAAGAAAAAAGCTACGTTTTTTCTTGGATTAAATTTTTTGTTATTTCTTCCATATATAATTTCACTATAGCGCTAGGGTTAGGGTTATGTCGGCGCGAGAAATCTTTTACACGACAAATTCTATCGAATACATTAAGCTCATTTTTCTTTCAGACGGCCTCTATTGTAGGAACAAGCTGAGAAAAAGAAATGTAAGTTTTTCGTTGATAAAATCAGGTATGAAAAATCATTAACACTAGAAAATGGTCGAAAATGTTTCCCAACCGAGACATTTCTTTTTAATGGCTTGTAGGACTTGTACCAAAAATTCTTTCTAGTGTGTGATGCGCGTGTTCATCACCGTAGCCATTTTATCCAAGCCCGTATGTAAAAGCAAATTTTTGTCTTAGCTATATTAGTTTCTTTTTAGCACTCGAAGGCCTTATGAGAGTCGAAGGTACAAAAAGTATCATTTTAACGGTGATGATTAAATTTACAATCATTTGACGCTTGACGCTGAGACCAAAAAACCACAGTTGACAGTTAAAATTACCGTTATTTCTTGGGTAACGGCTAAACAGATTTTATGAACTTGAGGTCAAAAATATTTCCTTAATCGGGTTGACGGTTAAAATTTAGCCATTTCACGGTTAATTAAAGCCCTCTTCACAGTTACCGGGTGCGCAAATTCCTGTATATTTTGCGGCGATTTAAAAGATTTAAGTGTTATAAATATAATTTCTTCAGGTAGATTTTCGACTTTTGTTTAACTTATTATTAGGTCATTTCAGGAAACGATAGGAAATTAAGTTAGGTACAGTAAAACGTTCAGTTTTATAATCTTCACTACCAAGTCCTGATGATAGATTTCTACCGTCGTTTCAAAGTATGGCCGGCCGTATTATAGGACAATGCAAAATTCGAAATTCTAAAGTTTAAGTCAAATTATGTCATCATTGCAACATATTTTGCCATTTTGATGTCGACACTTAGCTTTCAAAGGAGTGCAATTCAGGGCCATAAGGTATTTTGCGAATCGTTCATACAGTTACCAGAAACGTCTAACATAACGCCGGACTGCAAAACGCAATTGTCAACTTTAGATTTGCAGATTAAAACCATTTTCTAAAAATAACAGCTTTTTCAGGTTAAAGAAAATAATTTTGAAAGAAACTTTGCAAATATTACTTACCTTCAACGTATTTTTAGTCCAGTTATCTGCAACTAACAAAGCTAAAGGGTAAAAAACCGATTGCCAAACACGCCCTCGTAACGAGAGAATGCGACCCAACGCAAATGAACAAGAAAAGGGAAGGCTAGTAGGAAAATTACAAATTAGAAAACGCAATTGGAAAAAGCAAATTTTAAATTATGATTCTGATTGGACAAGAGCCATTTCTCTTTGATTTTCCGCCTAGCAACCCGACAAACAAATAAACAGGGAATGACTAAAAGCGGTGTTTAGTTGAATTGCGTTCTCGTCACCAGAGCCCTCCGACCTTCTTAGCTGTTAAGGGAGAATGAGCACGAAGTACTTATCGCATAGCCAGAATCTGCGGACACCTTGCTCGGCGGAGCAACTCCCACATACCGGGTATGAGAGCCGTCAAAGATTTACCGCGGCCACTGAGGAGAGACACGAGTTAAACTTCCTTTTCAATTATTTGGGGTGCATTATTTTGGGATTACATATTTTTCTCCCATTTTACAAGTTTTAGAAACAGCAAACTTAACGGAATAACAATTCTACCCACACCGAGTCTTCAAAAAACTTTCCTTTGAGGGTCTTTCTAGTAAAATAAAGAACGCAATTTTACAAATTCCGAGCGGTCCTGTTTGCTGCCGAGTTTAACTGTATTCTTTATTCATTATGTTGTTGGGAGACGAGATGAACAGAATACTATATGCCTCAAGATTGACGCTAGGAAATTTCATCAAGGGTAGCTTTATTTCATTTGCATACGTAAGCAATGTGGACGGGATTCAAACGTGAACACGACGACGGGAATACATAATCTGGCTTTTGTTTAGCCGCTTACTTTCAAGCGTTCTCGCCAACTTTCAGGCGCTCTAAACAACTCTCAAGCTCCCTCACATTCTCGTCCCCAGAGATGCAAGGCCCTCTTAGCCGCCAGCGACTGGGCACCAGTTGGTCCTCGTGTCCAGTCGCCGGCGGCTAAGAGGGCCAAGTGGCTCTGGGGACGAGAATGGCACTCCCATCCACTCTCAAGTGCTCTCATCCACTCTAAATGCGCCCTCATTAACTCTCATTCGCTCTCATCAACTCTCATGCATTCTCACTCATCAACCGGTCTTATGCCTTCCCATTTACTCTCACGCGCTCTCGTCAACTCTCATCCACTTTCACATCAACTCTCACGCCCTCTCGTCAACTCATCTGCACTGTCATCAACTCTCATACACGCCTGTCAACTACCATTAGAACACAAAAAAAAAAACAAGACAAACTCGGCAGGGATTCTTATTTATTTTCAATTGACATATAACACTAAAGACACAGGTCTGTTGTATTAAAATGACACGTGACTCAATCATATTTGACAATCTAACATGATTGTCCGGGTGAGTGAAGGACTGTTGCGGTAGACTTTGAGCAATCACTCCGTCTGCTCGGGAATAGAAGGGGGAGAACAACATGCGAAGACATGTAAAATTTGGCTACACACGTGTTGTGAGCTAACTCATCACACGAGCGTCAAATTGCCACGCTGAAACCTACTTTCGGCGCGTTCACGTGTTCTTCTCGCCGGCTACGCAGAAGAAGGAACTGCTCCTAGTCTACCCAAGCGACTGACGTTTAGACAACCCCACTGGAAGAAACCCTGAATGAAAAGATGTTTCCCGGTTTTGATGATAGGCAATTCAGTCATGACTCTAATGAGTACCGTAGAATTTAAAAACTAATCTCTTCCGAACGATCACAATTGACAGATAGCATTAAACTATGCGCTGGTCATCCCAGCATTCTTCCAAAGATAGAAAAGAAACTCTACAGTCTTAATATGAAGCTTAAGGTCCAGCAAGTCTTTGCCTTCGGTGAGGTTCGATGGGGGACACAACAGCACGGGGCCGAAACACACGGACAAATTGTGCGCATCCATTTTGTTCGTGTCCTTCTCAGCGATCACACGCATGAAGTGATTCAGCAAATACACGAGCGTTTCCCTGTTGATCTGTGGTAACTGAACAAGTAGTTTTGAGAGCAGACGTTTCTGCGAAGCCACCTCTTGATCTTGGATCTGATCCCGGGCTGCTTTGATCAGAATATTGGACAACGATTCAGTTATCAAAGGCTCTGGAAGCTCTCGCAGGTAGTCCTTCAAGATTCCCGCGATGACGTTTATATCCGGGTAATTTTCCTCGGACAAATCAACGGCCGTGCTGTCTTCGTCGAACTGTGCATGCAGCTGTTTCTTGCGTCGGGCGTTACCGGATATCCGGTACAGACCTTGAGTCGTCAGACCTCGCCTTTCGATCTCTTCCACGCACTTACGCACAACTAACGGCACACTCGCGTTCTCGTTTCGCGAAGTCACGTTAAGTTGAAAGCCGAACACACCAGATTTACGATGGGAGGGGGCTCGTTTGAGCAGTGTCTTCATCTCTATGAATTCCATTTCGAGATGGAGCGCTCCCTGCGGTTGCATACGAAACACAACCTTGTGTTGTTTTCCGCATCGTACAAAGGGTGAGAGATTGAAAGAGACTTTCGCCACGGGTTTGTCGAATTCGTGGTTCGAGGTAAAGCACGAGAGACATACTTCACGACCATGTTGAATTTCCACTTCAAACATCTCGTCCCAGGATAGAGTCTTCGATGCTCTTTTAGAGCTTGTGAAAGCCTTTCGCTCGAAGTCCACCTCTACCGCGCAATAAACCTTCTTTTTCTTCTCCAAGAGTTTCTTATCCGCAAACTGTAGGTTTGTGGCTTTGATAATGTGCAAAGACACCATGCCCGATACAGCATGAGAAGATTTTAAATTATGTCCACCATAATCATCTGGGAATATCAAGAAGCCATCTTCAGCCTCGCTCCGAAGTCGGCTGCTGTCAATCATGTCCTGGGACGCCAGCTGATTGGTCAAGCTCTTGTCGCTTATCGATGCAAGGCTAGCCCGCCTCCAGCTGAGTTTTGGAGGGAATTTTGGGCTGTCGTGGCCGTTAGAAGGAAGGGACGCGGTAGAGAGCTTGCTTACGGCCTTCGAAGGCTCTTCTTGAAGAGTCGTTAACAGGTTGGGTTGTGATGAGCGACTAGCGAGTCTTCTGTGACTACTAGGCGGCTGTAAGCTACCAGACGCGTATGAATGCAAAAGCATTGAATGTCTTTGCTGTTCAAAGATGTCTTGTTCTGTTGCACTTTTATGAGCAACACCTTTTGGTGATGGAGGGACTTTATAAGATTCAGTCCTCTCTCCTTGCGTAACTTTGCTCTTTTCTATTGCGTCGCTCGCATCTGAGTGATTTCTAAAGGCAAAAGAACTGAAACGCTGACTTAAGGACATTCCGGATTCCCTCCGCGAGGGTGAAGGGGAAGGTGAAGGAGATTTATCATCCAGAGATTCACTATCCGACGGTCTACTCCAGCTATCTAATCTTTCACTCTCCTGGTTTTCAGATGAAGAGCTTGTTTTTCCCCTGCTCGACATCTCTTTATGCGGAGCAACAGGGGACGGGGGAGGTGTAGGGAGCATTCTTCTACTTCTAGGTTCTGCTGGCAGAGTAAGAAGCGGTTTGGGAGAGGTTGCCGTGGGTGAAAAACTGTCGCTGCAACTTTCACTTCCAGATCGTTCACTACCAGAACGACTTGAACGACCGCTGTCGGAAGGAACCGACGGTAGTCTTCGTCGCATCTTCGGACTGCCTACGGGAGAGCCCGGAGGGCTTGGCGAAATCAGCTCTAAAGGAGCAACTTTCAAAGAATCGTCTTTCGGCATACTGTTCTTTGCCGTGTTTCTGTTACTCACAGGCGTGCTAACGGAAAAATCCTCGGGGTCGTCGAAAACCAAATTCACAGTGGTAACAGGTGTAAGAGTACTGGATTTGCAGGACGCGCTCGGTGGAGTTCGATTTGACAAAATTATGCTTTCAGCCGATGGTTTTCTCATTGGAGTCCCAGTTTTCCTTGTCTCTCTCTGTTTTTCTGTAGAGCTCGTTACGTTTCGTGCACCTTTAGCATCCGAGGTTTGGGTATGATCGAGAGGAAAACTGTCAACATGACCTAAGCTGCGCTTACTACTGTTTGATCGACTGTTTTGTGCTGTGATCGCGTTAATAAGATCTTCAATGGCTGATGAACCCACTGATCGCACGGATGATCTTGAAAGGTCCTGAACTTCATTTGCATTTTTATTATCCACTTTGAAATTTTGCGTTTCTGTTTGTAGAGTTTGTTTGTTGTTGTTGTTGTTGCTGGGCTCTTTATAGTCGTTCGCGCGCGATCCCTTATTTTTGGATTTTAACGCCTTCGATGTCCTTTTTTCTGTCCTTTTATTGTTCGTTTTGAGAGCAACAGCAGCATCTCCTACAGATGAACTTTGCTTGATTAAGAAAGCACTCGTCTTGATCGTCAAGATCAACTTACGAGGAATCTGAATAAGTCGCACAACATCGTCCAAGCTAAAGCCTTCAACATCGACTTGATTTACTGCAATAATTTCATCTCCGACTTTAAGCAAAGCGTTAGCGTCCACAATACTCCCTTTCGTCACACGTGAAACAAAAATTCCCTGCTTGTTGAGTAACCCATCGCCTTGTCGAATAAAAAACCCGAGCGGTGATGTAGAAATTTTCAAAATCGGTACATTACGAATAATACATCTTCTCGTTTCGTCGAAATGGTCGCCTTCTTTTATTTCAACTGCGTGACCGCCGCCGAAAAAATCCACCTTCAACCCTTTGTCTTGCACACGATGTGGCATATTAGATGTCATGTCTTTGCCAGTCGCTACCATGTCTTCTTTGTCTACCGATTGTATTCTTGCGATAACCTCGGGAGAAATAAATCGTTGTCCTGTATCGTCCATTTCGCTCGGTCTATGAATATTCCGCTCGGGTTTCGATGCCAAAGATTGCTCCTCGCGAAAACTGAACTCGATTTCGTTTAAATCGCTTGTGAGTGTTGACATACTGAAAACTGGTAATAAATTTTCTTTCTTATGAGCTGTCCCTCACACCACAGTAATATCAAGCAATTTATAAACTTTACCTCGAGGTCATGTTTACATAATTGGATCAATCACAAAACGGTAAAAATTTCCATTCCTTTGGAGGACCTTTTTTGTGGCTGAACCATTCGCGGTTTTCAACTCAAGAACGTGCTGGCTTCAATTCACTGTCAAGAACTTCCAATATCGCTTTGTGGGAAGCTAATATCCACTTAAAAGGCCCATAGGGATTAACCTTCACACCTCGTCTGTGTACCTAACTAGTGGAAACGTCCTTACGTCGAGTTTGCTTTGTGGACGCATAATAATGATGAATTTGCATTCTGATGCGAAAGCTTTTACTATCCACGAGCGACTTTGCGAGCTGTGAACCGGGTCAAATAACAGGAAATTTTCAGCTAATGCCCCTTTTATCTGTGGCTAGATTATTTGGCAAAGAAAATAGATCTTTAAAATAATCCGCTAAAAATAGATTGACTTATTGCTTTCAGCACAAACAAATGCCATAATTTCAGACTAGACATGTGTTATACAAATGATGCAAACAATTATCTTGGGCAAAAAGGCCACGGAACCCTGTGGGCATTTTGAATTTCTGTTTATATGAAAAGGAAAACACAATAAAATTGTTTACAACATTGGATGGATGAATTTCAATAGTCAAACATTCCGGAAAACTGGTGTAAGAAATACACAGATATTTCAAATATTGTTGTTATGAAACTTGCGACGAGAGACCTTCTTAATTAATTTTTGTTTACAAGTTGAAAGTCAGACGTTTTTACTGCCTACTTATGAAATAAATGTCTAATATTTTAATTCTTAAACTTGAGATATTTTTACCGAGACTTGTATAAGGTTTGGGCTTATAAACTAAAAGGAAAACACTTGTTTGTAACATAATTGAATTTTAGAACTCAGACTTTTAGGCGAATAACTGCAACAAATAAACAACTATTTCTAACATTGCATATTGAAATACTCAGATATAAAATATTTTAACGTGGCAAAGTTGAATTTCTGTAGAAATAAACAAATATCTCTAACATTTCAGTTCTTAAAACTGAGATATTTTCTCGGAGCCTTACATAAGTTTGAGCCGGTTATAAACTCAAAAGGGAAACACTTGTTTATAACGTAAGTTAATTGAATTTTAGAAGTCGGTACTTTTGAGCTTCTAAAACAAGTACACTGTAAACAAATATTTCTAAAATTGCGTATTGGAAAACTTAAATCTAAGATATTTAAACGTGGCAAAGTTAGCATTTCTGTAGAAATGAACGAATATTTCTAGTATTATAAAGCTTAAACTTGAACATATTTTTCAGAGAGTGTTATTTAAGTTTGGGTTTTTACACTAAACGGAAAACTCTTGTTTATAGCATAAGGTAATTGAATTTTAGACACCGGATCTTTTGTTAAACTACCGTAACAAATAAACACATATTTTGAACATTACTTATATTTTAACGTGGCGAAGTTAGAATGTCTGTGGAAATAAACAAATATTTCCAATATTTTAGTAGTTAAACTTCAGATATTCTTACGGGAACTTGTTAAGGTCTGAATTTATTAACTAAACAGAAAAATGCTTGAATGTTTATGACAAAAGATAATTGAATTTAAGCGGTAAGACCTTTTAGCGAACTACTGCAACTAGTAAACAAATATTTGTAACATTGTATTGCTTATAGCTGAGATACTCTTTATTCCTGAAGTCAAAGTTAAGATGTCTTTTTTCGTGTTTTTTTGTCCGAAAAAAATTTGAGTCGCTGACATTTAACTTTATCTTTCCATTATCGGTAACAGGAAAATCTGATCTGTAATATGGCGGCCCGCCATAACACCTAACTCAATTCTAGAGACTAAAGTCTGGGATGTGAAGAGTAAATCGAAATATAAATATTAGAGGAACATGTTTACGGATTTTTTTGAAGCTAAAATAAGACACTGGTAGGTTAGGTGTAAGATTATTGACTTGGAGAATTCGGACATTTTGAACTACACTGTAACAAAAAACCAAATATTTCTAAAACTGCACAGTGCAATACTAAATCAAAAAATCGGACTTCTTGGCGAACTACTGCAACAAATAAACAGTCACCTATTTTTAATGTTGCATAATGTAATTAAATACTTAGGAAGTTAGAATGGCTATAGAAATAAAATATATATATGTTTTCCAATATTTTAGCAGTTAAACTTGAGGTTTTTCTCGACGTAGATTTGTTCAAATCTGAGTTTATTAACGAAACAAAAAAATGCTTGAAAAAGATAATTGAATCTTAGCAGCAAGACCTTTTGGCGAACTATTTTAAAAAATAAACAAATATTTGCAATATTGTAACGCTCAATTACAGCTGAGATGTCCCAAATTCACGACAAAGTCAAGAAAAGATGTCTTTATTTATTATTTTTAGTAAGAAAAAATTTGAGTCAATGACGTTTAATTCAGTTTATCTTGTAAAAAATCTTTCCATTGTCGGTAACATTGACGAAAAGGTGGATCTGTAACACAATATGCAATATTATTTTAACTTAAACCCAAAGTCTGGGATGTGAAGAGTAAATCGAAATACAAATATTAGAGGGCTAAATTAAGGCATTTTTAAAACCTGAAATGAGACACAGGTACTTAACGTGTCTGAAAAAGGTGATAGTCGCCCGAAGTGCTGATATTTCGTACTCTAAACCTTTGGGAACAAAAAGGCTATTTCCCTTTCAGAACACTCGCAATATATAATGGGCACCTTAGAACGATGTATTAACAGTTATATGATGTCGAATTTACGTTAAAGCAAAAACTGAACTGGATTGAAACGAGTTCTCAAAACTTTAAATCTTTCTTCAAAGTTTCTTTGCCTTTTCGGTTGCCAATCACTTGCCTTTAATATATTCTTAGATATTCTACCGAACAGTGAATTATACTGCACAAGACTGTTCTAACTTTTGACTCTGTAGATGAAATCCTAAAGTGTGACCATTCAAATAAAAGCTACTGAGCAGTACTTTCCTGTGGTGCTGTTTATTACGCTGTACAAGATAGTTCTAACTTTTGAGTTTGTGGATGAAATCCTAAAGTGTGACCATTCAAATGAAAGCCACTGAGCAGTACTTTCCTGTGGTGCTGTTTATTATGCTGTACAAGGTGGTTCTAAGTTTTGAGTTTGTGGATGAAATCCTAAAGTGTGGCCATTTAAATGAAAGCTACTGAGCAGTACTTTCCTGTGGTGCTGTTTATTATGCTGTACAAGGTGATTCTAACTTTTGAGTTTGTGGATGAAATCCTAAAGTGTGACCATTCAAATGAAAGCTACTGAGCAGTACTTTCCTGTGGTGCTGTTTATTATGCTTTACAAGGTGGTTCTAACTTTTGAGTCTGTGGATAAATTCCTAAAAAGCGACACTTTAAATGAAAGCTACTGAGCAGTACTTTCCTATGGTGCTGTTTGTTGCGTTTTAACCTTTGAAACTGTAGACGAAGCCCAAAAGCTTAACCAATGAAATGAAACCTACTGCTGTTGTTGCTTGTTTTGTCAATATTGTACACAAAATGAGACTCGATTTTTTGAAATTTTCGACTTCGGGCCGTTCTTTTCAGTAAAAGGATTAATGATTTGTCAAATTCTTTCTTATCTATCACGTACAGTTGTAGCACTGGCAGTAGCTGTCTTAAATTAATTTACTTCTGTGTACATCTCTCGCGGTTTGGTTCCTCTGCGCGGTCGAGGCCTGGGAACTGTGGCGCTGTGTTTCGGTGATTTTCTTAGCGCATGGTATTTCCACGCTTCGGATATTTGTTTGATCTGAAACGAAACCGAGACTGCATTAATGAGTTAATAAACACAGGAAAATAATAGACTCGCTCAGGAAAGGGTAGTAGTAATAAAAACTAGATCATTGAACCTTTCGCCCCTTTTTAATTTTGTAACTTAAGTTAGACACATTCTTCGGAGATTAAATTGGACATTTAACAGAATGCACGGAATATAAATCTCCAATTCCAAGTAAAATGTTCCTAAAAAATGAAGAGATAAACAAAAAAAAAAAACGCAATTAAGTCTATTCCTGCGGAGAAGACTATACTCCACCATTTTTGAGATATTGCGAGGAGAATGAAAAGATTTTTCCGTCCATTCGGCAAACGAAATAGGCCCTAAAGTAATACGATTACTTTGTATTTGCCGAATTTCAGGAATTTATCCGTCTTATCTCTCTAATACGAAACCGGTAAAGAACTGAATTTTATCCCTCAATTTCCCTTCTCACACGACGGGAAAATCAAACGAAAACTCGTCTTGGAGGTAAAAGGGTCCTAGATTTCCATTAGACGAGTAACCAGGGCAGCGTTTTAGATTAAACGTTGTTTGGCAGCCTTTCTACCTCGAATTTATGTTAGTCGTGACTTTAAGACAGTTTTACTGTACCTAAATTCACATTAAGACGGTATTTTGTTAAGCGCCGGATTTCCGAGTGAGACGTGTTTCTCGTCTTCTAAAGTCAATAAACCGTCTTTAAAAAAATCACAGCTTATTAATATGCTAAAAATCAGGGTCATGGAGTCTTTCAGACTAAGACTAGTTTTTCACATGATTTTCGATATCCGGGTAAACGACAATGAAGTAGACCGACAAATTTGAGACGGAAATAACGTCCTTGACAGGAAGAAGAAACAGGTTTCCCTCTTGAAAAATGAGTTTCCCATGTAAGACCGTTTCCCGACTTTAAAATGAATTCAGTAATTTGAGGAAAAATGAAATTCATCCTTTGCGGGGGCTTTACACATGAGAAGTCTTGGGATAATTTCCTTGTAGTGTTTACACGAGGGACGGTTTGCAGGGTGGGGAGGGGGGGGGGCTTTAATCGGGGCTAGCACACAGGAGGAGTCTTGCGACAAGTGACACGAGGGTCTGTTTGCAAGGACATCTTTACAAGGCTGTGTCGCAGGGGCAAGTCCCTTGAGCGTACACACGAGGGGAATTCTCAGCTGTTGTGCATGGCAGTCCCATTTGGACTATGCTTTGTTTATTTCTTTTTCCTGTTTGAGTGGTTGCAAGGACTTGTCGCACGAATAGTGAACACAAGGAGACAGGCAAAGTTTCAGGGGCCAAGTAAACCCGGAACTGGTCCACTCAGTACAAACCAGTTTTCACTAGTGGGTCAAGTCACAGAGACTGACGTTTGGGCCCTGTGACTCCATTTTATGAGGAAATTTTGTAGTTCCAGAACTTGTTTACAGAGAAAACTCCCCTGGAAGTGTCCCTCCTGTACGCCGACCATTAAGGGCGGCAGTTGTTTTTTTTTTTTACTTAACTTTCCTTTCCTGGTAAACACGAAGCAGGAAAAAGTCTCAGCTGAACACAAGACTTAACTACGACCCTCTTACCGGAATCATTCTGTCCTTCTCATTTTCTTGTTCCACTTGTTTAAGTTCCTCTGGTGTTAACAGCGCCAGTCTGACATGCTTGATTACATTCTGGGCAACTTCAGCTACTGACTTACCAAGAACCACCTTGAAACGAAACCAATGCATGAATCACTTAATGATAATTTTTATACAATGCACCAAGAAAATACACTGCTTCAATCTACATCTACAACATTGACTCTTTTCACAAGTATATGGTTTTGTTCATTTTTATTTGCGTTTTCATTCCGCCAATAAAGAACTGTTAGTAGTCCCTAAGTACAATCTTGAGACTTATGGAAAGCGCGCTTTTTCAGTATTTGCGCCTATAATGGGGAATAACTTACCAGATTATATTAGAACCACAGCATGCTTAAGTACTTTTAAGACTAGAGTGAAGACTCTTTAAATATTTAGCCGGCGCTCCTTTTAGATCTTTACTACCTTTCATCTGACTTTACATTAGAAAATTATCATATTAGTAACGTTGAGCAGTTTTGTTAAGCGCCACTGGTTTATTAGTAGAAAAGGCGCTACAGAAATAAAGAGTATTATTCATTCGTTTTCACTGTCAACAGGAAAAAGAATCGAAAACGCTGCTTTGTGTTGTCTTAATCCCATGTTAAGAACAATTTGTTTGACATGACTTGTATTTAGCCTTTCCTCCTGAATTTAACTTGACGTCAAATCCGGCAAAATCCATGTATTTTAGCAGCCACACGCAAGCGTTCTGTTATAACGCGCACGCTTGATCGTTGCCTGCGCGCAGCTGTCTCCTATTTTCTTTGCTTCATGCGTGAAGCAAAGGAAATAGGAGACGTCTGCGCGCAGGCTTCTTGGCTTGATTTTCCTAGTGGGGTACTCCCTTATATGGCCTATACGGGGACGTGCTGCAGGACAATTATGCCGCTGGACAGGGTATGGTTTTTCGCCTCTCTGTCCTGAACAGGGTATATAATTTTATGCCAGTCTGTTCTAAACAGGATACGGTTGTACGATTGTCGTCGTTAAATATGGCTTAGATCGGAGGCTTTTGCCAATCTTTAAAACGCGTTAAAATTGTGTAAAGCAAGAGAGTGTGTATTTTGTCATTTGTCCTAAACAGGGGCCTAAAATGGAGAGTGGTGTCGTAAACATGGTTGGTATTTTTGGGCTATTTTTGTCCTAAACAGGGTCAGGGTTTCAGAAACTCAGCCGCACCCCTATACCCAAACATGGGTCAAGAGACCCCCTCCCCCCACCAGGTTGATTTTGAGCATAACAAAGACTGGAAAACTCTTGTTTTTGGTGTCTGGTGGCTTGCCACTATGGACATAATGACATCAAAATACATCAAAATGAAGCATTCCACTCCTGCTTGTCATTATGGCTCACTGCCGTCTGCGCTAACCTTTTAAGCCCCAATAGTGACAAGCATCTAACTTCTCCTTAAAATATCACCACTTGATCAAACATGCAAGTCATGAGAATAAAGGAAATGATCATCAAAAGATAAGATGTCGATTTTTGCACAAATTCTCCCAACTAATACCACAAGAAATATATAGAGAACAGTGAGGAGAAAATGCATGCTGATATTGGGGCTTAAAGCTCCCTTGAATTCCCAAAATTATGCTCCAAGCCTTACCGAATTAACTGTTGCCCATTCCCTCACGGCTGCGAGAATTTCAAGCTCATCCATCATGAGTTTGTCACTTTGGAGGAGTAGTGCCAAGGCCTCCTCGGACAACTCATGGAATCCTTTTGTTCTGAAAACACTTTCTGTGTTCTCTTCAATGAAATCTAAACAGCGTTCCCTTAACTCTTCCTGTCCGTAAGTAACTGCAATCTAACATAATTAGAATAGTCAGTTGGAGCATTTTCTCTCAAGGCTTCATGAAGCCTTTATTAAGGATACAGGGTGCGTATGGGAGGGAACTAGAGTACTGTAAGAGACAATTGTCCCTTTCACATGGTACTTCCCTCAGTTTTCATACCAAGAGACAAAACCACCATCCCCACCCTCACCACGCCTCCACTTAGTGGGATGCTAATCCATCCTAAGGATATTCCCCACCCCTCCCTTGTTAGGTTTAGTTGGCTGGTACTGGGGTAACGGCGGGTTCTTACGACAGTATACAGTTGAACATCCCTGTGCGACCACCTCTTGTAAGCGACCATCTCCTGACATCTGCCACTTTTCCAAAATACAAAATGTGTGGTTCTAGAAAATATCCATACCCCGACCACAGAGGGTCATTGGAAATTCTGAGGGGGAAGGGATCTTAAAGGCCAAAATTTGTAAAGGAACATATGAGCTTAAACTGGAATTTCCAGAGGGGTGGGGGGTTCAAACTAAAAACCCTCCATGGGGGAGTATGGGTATTTTCTGGAACAACACAATTTTCTCACTCAAATCACCACTGTTGGAACTTCTCAAAGGCGACCACCTCAGTCTACAAGTATACAACCATGACCACTTTTTGAGCTGACAGTTTGAAATTTTCTATTGTTTGTAACCTTCTATTTGTGTATGGATTACAGAAAATAAACCTCTAAACAAAACAATGAAACTTTTGACCCGTTTCCTGACCTCTCGTAAATGCCCACCTCCTGTAAGCGATCAATTAGGTTAGACATTTTAGGTGGTCACTTATTGGAAGTGCAACTGTACTTTGAGTAACAAATGGCTTTCTACTTAATGGCAGCTTTTTCAAATTTTTTTTTCTATCCAATGTAAGGTGTGACCTTTTCACCACCCACGGAATCAACAAGTTTACCTTGCTTTCTAAGATGTTTTATTTGAAGTATAATGTTTAAACAATGCTATGTTACTGAATTATTTCATACTATTTGGAAAGAAGAGAGTGACAAAGGTTTTATTCGCCAGGAAACAGTCCACATGTCAGAGTATACTTCACTTCAACGCAAGTTTACAGGAGTGTGGAACTTCAATGGTATAAATTACGTGAGGGACAAGTCCCTGGGATTCGTCTCACAAATTCAAACCAGTTTGAATCCATGAGACAAGTCACAGAAACCAAATTTTGGTCTCTGCAACTAGCTTTTATTATGGATTGCAAACGGGTTTGTTTACACAGATAGAATTGGTCCCTGGTACAAGTAATTGCAAAAAGACTTGAGACAATCGCATATCTTTCTGGTCATTTCAAACCTTCTTATGGTCAATACACATTTACCCCCCTCCCTCCATATCAATGTTGTTATGGATTTACTAGTGGCATTCAAAGTAACAAGCAATAACATTGAAAGAAGGAGGGGGGGTGGGGGGGTAGAAATGTCTTTAAGTTTTCCATTTGCTTTCAAGAGTGCATTTTTAGATGGAAATCCATTTTTTAGGAGACTGTCTCGACAATTTTGCAACTGCTTGTAGCCCAAATGACTGGTTGCAAGGACTAGTCCTTTTGTGTGTGTGTGCACCTTCAGCTCACAGCCTGCAGCCTGCAGTTTACACTGAACACTTACAATTGAAAATCAGGTAAAGGTAGGTAAAGCCACACACGAGCCACGGGAGATCCACACGACCAGAGTTAACCCCATTTTTAAGCGTGAAGCAACTGAGAGTATTGCTACTACTCCCTGAACCCCCATCCCCCCCCCCCTCCCGAACGAAATGTCAGTCGTATGAAACAGTTTTTCATACAAGGAAACAACTCAATTTCAGCCCAGGCTGAAATTCTCTTCATGTAATTGCAAACATCTTTTTAAGATTTGTTCAAGAAGCCGAGCTGAATTCTCAGCCCGGCCAACCATGCTGAAATTTCAGCTCGGGCTGCAATTTGTCAATCATGTAATTGGCCACTTAGATTATGGTAATGAATCTGCAGTGATCCATCTACCTGCGCGTCCCGCGTCTAAGACGCATAAATTTGTCAAAAGACGCAAAAATTACATTCCAGATGCATCCCTCTGGACGCAGAATCCTCTTTTCCATAAAATGCAATCATTTCTGATGCCACTTTTCTTCTGTAGACACTGAAATACTATTATTTTAAACCACTTACCAATCGTAAGTCATCCAAATGAGCGCTCGAACTTAACAACAAAATATATACATGTAAGCTTTACTTTTTGAAATCAAACAATTTCATGAAGATGGATTGTCTTGAACTATCCTTTGTTTCATCAAAAAGATTGCCAAAAACGTGTGCAAATGGCGCCGCACTCTTACCACGTAGTGTAGTCACTGTTTTAGCAAATGCGTCTCAGTAAAAGAAAATATTTCGTCCTAAATCAGCTTCTCACACTTCAGCATACATTTGATGAAAGAATCATGAAAGAATGACGATGTTGCTCTCACGTCGCGGAATAAATGC
>Ga0126336_10000029_pt1 | contig 27462 bp, 13 predicted proteins | sample SidCmetagenome_FD_92530 | JGI IMG/M metagenome (GOLD analysis project Ga0126336, IMG submission 92530) | Coral microbial communities from El Islote,Puerto Morelos, Mexico - Siderastrea C C metagenome | ecosystem: Host-associated > Invertebrates > Cnidaria > Coral | place: El Islote,Puerto... | reverse complement strand
GGTTGGCTTCTAACTTAGCCACTTTCGCCTCCAAGGCCTTCACAGTTTCCTCCATGACCAAATATCCCACCGCTGCCACCAAATGTAACACTACTAAGGACACAACAAGCTTCCGAAACGAACTATAATTCTTCATGAATACATAACACACTCTAGCACATGTTTACTACACGCAGACTACGCATGTCCGACCTAACTCGGGCTCAGGCCCCACGCTACACTAATACTAATGTGGTCACGTGAGAGGCAATTTAAGTTTGACCCCTCTGGAAGCAATTTTGGCTCAAAAAATTTTCTAAAATTTACCAACTTTGCATGTCTCTTGTCAAAACACACGAGAGCCAATCATAAATCAAATCATGTTTCTTTACTAAACTGACCTTCTTCTTCATAAAATACTAATATTTCTTTCAGACTCTTCTTATCAGCTGAACAATAGTTTTCAACAGAGAGTGTGGTTTGGCAGATTTGAAAAAGTGCCAATTTTACCAAATTTCAAAGGAATTTTTTTCTATGTAGTAGACAAGATCTGTGGTTGATCTGCATTTTCTGAAAGACCTGAAGGATTGTACTTAAATATTATTGATCGCCTCGGGCAATTTACTTTTAAGCTTCAATATAGCTTATGCAAAATTGACATTTTCCTAAAACAGACATATCTGCTGAGGGACAAATGGGTCGCGTTAAATCAGCTTTTAACACTTAGCAAATACATGAAACCTGTGAAAACGTAAAATATAGGCCAACAAAGTATACGGTTATCATTTGAATTATTTCACTGGCGCAGATTTTACACATAAACGTTTTGTAGCTATTGAAGGCATTCCTTCCCCACCCCTCCCCCGATAGATTTCAGGTGAATCAGGTGTGTATCATTTAATTTCCAGCAGAAGCTTATTTCAAGCTATTTGAATAGATTCGTTTGGCTTTTTGATGTTTTTTTCAATCATTCAGAATCTAAAATAAATTTACAGGCAATAGAAAACAGACTGAAATGAGATAATTTAAGTCGAGAGGTTGCGTTGCTGTGCGTGACCCAGAGAATCGACTTTCGTGCATGGATAACTTCTCGACGGCAGATTTACTATTTTACATTAGGGGAAAATGGCAACCAAATAATTTCACATATTCCACGAGGAACAAGAATTTCCTTATACCAGCCTATAGCTTACACATAATGGAGGCTTAACGTTTTACAGTTAAACAACTGTTATACCGACTTTGCAACTTGTCTTTGTGTGTATGAACCGTGTGTCTAAGCTGATTTGTTGCAGTTAGTCGGCAACCAAATGTAGCTTACATTCTGTAAAACCTCAAGAATTGAACCATTGTTTCAGCTGTGTTTTTTCTCCAGAATACTTTGTTTAGGGAGTGATCATGAAGGAGTTTTGCTGAATGCCGTCCGAGGATACCAGTGATTTGACATAATAATATTAAGTATTAATGATGCTTGTTTCACGTAAAAAGTATGTGATCTGTTGGAACTGATTTCGTCATTTAATTAATCTCAAATTATTAGAAGTATAAAAGTGGATTAAAAAGCAAACAAACTACTTTGGACCATCTTAAGTGTAGGTCAAAGGCGAGTACCAATTTCTCCGGGTTCCTCTTCCAGTAAGAAATTGTTTATGCATGTAAACACACTTAGCAAACTAGCACATACCTGAGTTGTAGGAGAAGCACCGTCAACTGTGATCTACGTACTTGCTTGGAGAAAACTCATTGCTACCAGTTACTGCAACTTTCATCAAGAATCTCAAGACGAATGTTAAATGTTACACATTCACTTGCGAAGTTTTGATCTCATCCCGCGTAGGTTTCGGGTCACTACGTCATGTAACTGACTTCTGTTCAATTGTACTGGAAAATTACCAACTCAGTTTTGATTTTTTTTTTCTTTTCAATTGCGAAAGCATTTTGCTGATTCATAAAAGATAGCTATTTCCCTGCAACAAATGATATTAAAAAGAAGGTAAACGTCAAGGCGGGGGCTTAATACTAATCTGACAATATGAGAGAATGTAACATTAGATTTAAAAACACATAAGTGCAATTTGCGTTCAGTTACATATTACAGGGGAAATACTTGAAGTAACTACTGAACATAGCAATCTGCAAATGCTTATCAGCTGCTGACAATCCACATGTATTGTCTACTGAAGAGAAACGCCCACCCATTCCCCGCATCGGGTGAACGGGTCTCTCACATTGCCGGGTTGCTGGTGTGATGCCGCTTTACCAACTGAGTTGCGATGCAGGTCATTTGTGAGTTAACTTAAGCCCACGATTTATGCTTCTGACAGCTTAGATACCGTATGTCTATTCTAAAACCACCTGTATGCCTGATACCTTAAGGAAAGTTTGAGTAGGGGTGTGCTGCCGGTCTTCCAAATCCTGACCCTACTGAAACTATAATTCCTGGCCTTGACAGTACCTTGGCAGGCAAATCACTCAATATCATATCAAATGGTTCGTTTTGGTTAATTCTCTATCTTTTTCTATACATCAGATAAATATGTATATGCCCTCTATAGCTACACCCAGACCATACCCAACTTCAGTCCAAAAGGTAGGACCCAAAATCTGGACAATTTTTAGGCAGAAATGGCTAGCAAAAAAACCCTTACCCTTTTGGGCGGCACATACCTGTGCTCCCAAATAAACATCTTGCTTTGTTAACCGTGTGCCATTTCCTCCCACGGCCTTCATTGTTTGGGCATTTTTCTTTACAGTAAGCTATACGGGCAAGCTCCTTTTACATAGTATCGCTAAATTTGACATCGCAGTTGTAAGTTTGCTTTCGTCAGTAGTTACTTCAAGTACCTTGTCAGTTGACGCAGATCATCCTTTTTTATCTGATTCTAAATCTTTAACTAATGTAGAGACCTCCCATATTGTTAGAGTGAAGCCCCTGCCTTGACGTTGACCGTCTTATTCATCCTATTTATTGTGGGGGAAATGAAAGAGGATTTGGTTTTTTTGAAACAGCAAAACAGTTCCAGCAATAGAAAGAAAAAAAAAGCTTAACTGAATTGAAAGTTTTCCTAGATACATTTTCCTGGTACATTTTGACTGAAATTTACATGAAGTAGTGTCTACGTGAAACGAAATCAAACTCAACCAGAGCTAATATAATTTAAAGTTATTTAGCATTTATCTCCAGTTAAGATTCTTGATGAAAAATTGCAGTGTTTGGTGGCAAATAGGCTTCTTCAAGCAAGCCCGTAGATTGCATGTGACGGTATTTATCCTAACACTGAGGTATGTACTCAGATTGGTTCTATTTTCATGCGCGATGCGTGAAGAAGTTTCTGACGGGCGGAAGAATCGGGAGCAATTAATACCCGCTTTTGCCGAGCCCCATTCTAGATTATCCAAATTTGTTCGTTTGCTTTTTTTTAGTCCACTTTTTCAATTCTAATTTATTCTAGATTTAAACTTGCAGCCTCAATAATTTGCCATCAATTAAACTGACGAAATCAGGTCCAACAGATTATTTATTGGTTACTTGAAACATGTATTATTATTATTATTATTATTATTATTATTATTATTATCATCATTATTATTATTATTATTATTATTATTATTATTATTATTATTATTGTGTCTGATTACTGGTATCCTCAGACGGCATTCGGCAAAACCCCTTCACTCCCTAAACAGAGTATTCTGGAGACAAAACACAGCTGAAACAATGGTTCAATTCTTGAGATTTTACAGAATGTAAGCTACATTTGGTTACCGACTATTAAACTGCATCAGACACACGGTTCTACATACAAAGACGAATCGCAAAGTCGGTATAACAGTTGTTTAACTGTCAAACGTTAAGACTCCGTCATGTGTAAGGTATATGGTATAAGGAAATTCTTGTTCCTCGTGGAATATATGAAATTATTTGGTTGCCATTTTCCCGTTGAAAATAGTAAATCTGCCGTCGAGAAGTTATCCATGCACAAAAGGCGATTCTCTGTGTCACGCACAGTAACGCAACCTCTAGACTTCAATTCTCTCATTTCAGTCTGTTTTTACGGCCTAGAAATATATTTTAGATTCTGGATGATTGAAAACAACACCGAAAAGCCAAATGAATCTATTCGAATAGCTTGAAATAAGCTTCTGCTGGAAATTGAATGATACACACCTGACTCATCTGAAATCTATCGGGGGAGGGGTGGGGAAGGACTGCCTTCAATAGCTGCAAAACGTTTATGTGCAAAATCTAAGGCAGTGAAATAATTCAAACTATAACCGTATACTTTTTTTTAGTCTATATTTTACCTTTTTACAACTTTCATCTATCTCTTAAGTGTTAAAAGCTGATTCAACGCGACCCATTTGTTTTTCAGCAGATATGTCTGTTTTAGGAAAATGTCAATTTTGCATAAGCTATATTGAAGCTTAAAAGTGAATTGCCCACAAAGATTTTTCGATAATGTTTAAGTACAGTCCTTTGGCTCTTTCGGGAAATGCAGATCAACCACAGATCTTGTCTACTACATAGAAAAAAATTCCTTTGAAATTTGGTAAAATTGGCACTTTTTCAATTCTGCCAAACCACACTCTCTGTTGAAAATTATTGTTCAGCTGATAAGAAGAGCCTGAAAGAAATATTAGTATTTTTATAAAGAAGAAGGTCAGTTTAGTAAAGAAACATGATTTGATTTATGATTTGCTCACGTGTGTTTTGACAAGAGACATGCAAAGTTGGTAAATTTTAGAAAATTTTTTGAGCCAAAATTGCTCCCAGGGGGGTCAAACTTAAATTGCCTGTCACGTGACCACATTAGTATTAGAAGACAAAATAATGCCGATTTGATTACTTGCTCATGACTACCTTTCAGCGGGCAAAGTTTGAGATGGGTTGGTCCCGACCATTTCCAAGAATCTTTGAACCTCTCGTGGACTGGCTCTTAAGTCACCAAACACATCTACGTTTGTATGTGTTTTTTTTTCTGTCCATCTGTTTTTTGTTAGTTAGATCGCCATTTGGCTGTTAATTGGTTATTTGCTTCTAAGCAGGTTGATTGCTTGCTTGATTGCTTGATTGCTTGATTGCTTGATTGCTTAATTGCTTGGTTGATTGGTTGCCTAGTTGCTTGGTTGCTTGGTTGCTTGGTCGGTTGTTTGGTTGGTTTGTGGGTGGGTGGGTGGGTGAATGGGTGGGTGGGTTGGTTGGTTGGTTGGTTGGTTGGTTGGTTGGTTGGTTGGTGTATGAGTGGGTGGGTGGGTGGGTGGATGAAGCAGGTGAGTCGGTCGGTTGGTTGCTTGATTGGTTATAGCCTTACGTGCTGTATGAAAGTAATAATAATGACTGAGAGTCGGCTTCACAGCTCAGTTGGTGAGAGTGCTACACTGGTACCTCAATGTCTAAAGTTCGAAAACAATTCACACATTTTCAGGATTCCTTTGCAACTTTTGAAGTTGTATCTGCTTACAGTGTTCTCTCGGTGAGGTCCAAACTGGATAAACAAATTTATTACAATAACAAAAACAGTAAAAACGCCTTAAACTATTTAGTACTACATAGCAATTAAAGCTTTACTTTATTTATGAACTTTACTTTTCTTTATCGACGTCACTTTATGACAATCAAAGCTTTATTTGAGTCTTATTTGTGTCAGTGTTCTTGTATTAGGGAAAACAAATTCCTTCCTGCGTCTTGTGATATACGAAAAATGCAGGCCGGAACAGAACACAAGATATCTTTCTCCGAGAGCGTATGGAAATAGTAATTCATAAGATGTTTCTAAACCTTTTAGGATGTCAAGAAGCCCTAGGCATGGAAGATGGTAATATCACCGATGGGCAAATAAGTGCGTCCTCACAGTATAGCAGTCACCATTCCCCCAACCGTAGCAGACTAAACATTCAAGCGAGTGAAGCCAAAAAGGGAGCTTGGTCAGCTAGTACTGATGATCTCAATCAATGGCTTCAGATTGACATGGTTAATCAATACACTACAGTAACAAGAGTAGCAACGCAAGGAAGAAATGACTACGTACAGTGGGTGACAAAATACGCACTCCAGTTTAGCGATGATGGAGTAGACTTCCAGTACTACAGAGAACAAGGACAAAATACATACAAGGTGAAACAGACTTCTTCTTTTTCGTTTTAAATTTGCTTGTCATTTTACGGTGTTATCTGCTGGTAGGCAGGTCTTCTCAAAATTTTAGAGAAGAATTACGGAAATTGTGTATTGTGAGAAACCTGTTGTTGGTGCTTTTAACAAAAAAATAATAATAATCATGACAGTTATGGCGATCTCAACGTCCATAACCTTTGTTCTGATCCTCCGAAAAGACACAATAAAGTATATTGTCGTAGGCTTCTATCGGCCGTTTGGCGGGAATAGTTGAGAATAATAGATGGAGTTAAGTCTGGAAGAAAAAAAACAAGGACCCCTAAGGAAATGGGGGGAGAAAAGAACAATAGTCAAAATGTTGAGAATAAGTTCCAAGGCCTATCTGCCCACGGGTGTATCAGGGGTACCCAACGGTTCGTTTTGGGAGGATCAGTTTGGAGGACCTCAATCGCCTGAGATGTGCCGATTTTTAATTGTAACTACTGAGTTATTGGGAGCCTCCTGGCGAATTAGGTTGCATTTAGTAGGTTTTATCGTAACACTGGTCCTGTAAATAGTCGAGTCCCCAGTGCAGTTAAACAAAGTAGTTCCTGTGGAGAGTAAGCTTGCCTTTGGTTATGGCTCATGCTGAAGAGTTTATGGCTCATGCTGGAAAGTTCAGACCGATAAGTGAAGAAAAACTATTAGGGCAGGTAGAGGGTAAAATTTGTGCGATATTATTTTACTAGATGAAGTGGAATCCATTAAAATCTGGTGAAAAGTTACACTACACCTCGAACAGCCTGTGAAGGCGAATGCAGTTTTAAGCAATAACAGCTAAAAAGCATTCAAAGGGACATTATGAGTAGGGATAAAATCTTTGGCTTTTTCTTGTTCTGTATTTCCCTCGCTTTCGCGTCTAACGAACACGATTTTTTTACAGATATCGCTGCCTACTTTTTTAATTGTTTTGTCATTATAAGAGCTGTGCAAAGACCTAATCTTATGAGATTCTCTCCAATAGTTCTCAGTTTAATAAGGTTTTCACCCCACATCTCAAGCTCTTTTTGATGGCTTTCTGTACAATTAAATATTTAGTTTCCAAGTTTTCTTTTCACTTTTATCAAGCATTAGTAACTCCAGAGAAAATACAAAATTGCCGACAAAGATCAGACCAAAGAAGTGCAGAACGGACTGAGTGCTTGGCCCACCAGCCATTCAAGAGCGAATAGCCATTCCCTATCTTGATTATTAAAAATTGTTCTTTACTGCGAGAAGTGCTCTGTCTCTGTGACCAATCGCGTTCAGTAAGTTCGTCCTCTAGTTGGAAAAATATATAATTCGAGCGCGACTCAAAATCCTCATTTCTCCAGTTAAGCTGCTCCCTTTATGCCCGTTACTCTGTTGTCAATTGAAAATTTTCAACAATTTTTTTGAACCTCCAATTCAAAACAAATCAAAGTTAACATACTTTTCACACCCTTGAAGGACCACTTAACTTAGAAATCATAACAGGTCTCGTTGCGTTTTGTGGTTTTGGAACAGCGAGGTCTTCAACTTGTGCAATTTTCGATCCTGGCCACTAGCCAATTTACGCCTTTTGCCGCTCCGAATGATGTGACTTCTAAAACTAATGTTTTAGAAAAAGAAAGTCGTTTCATTTAGTTATCACCCAAGATGGTTTACCCGGCAAAGTTTGGAAAACTTTTTTCTGATCATGACCCCACATATATGAGGTGCCGTTACCGCCAAAATTCAGCCCCTTTATTTTTTAGTAAAAAGTGCTTTAATTTTTATAAATGGTGCCCTTAGTTTTGTAAATGGTGCCCTAATTTTTGTAAATGGTGCCCTTGGTTTTGTAAATGGTGCCCTGATTTTTACAAATGGTGCCCTTAGTTTTGTAAATGGTGCCCTCATTTTTATAAATGGTGCCCTTAGTTTTACAAATGGTGCCCTGATTTTTGTAAATGGTGCCCTTAGCTTGGTAAATGGTGCCCTAAATTTTGTCAATGGTGCCCTTAGTTTTGTAAATGGTGCCTTTCCTTTCGTGAAATGGTGCCTTTGTTTTCATAAATGGTGCCTTTATTTATATAAATGCAGGCACAATTTTTGTAAATTGTGCTTTTTCTTTGTAGAAATCAGTGGTGTGTTGTTTTCATTTTAACGGTGCCCCAGTTCCTAAAATGGTGCCTCGTTTTTCGTAGATGGTGCATCTTTTAGTTATGTCTGTATCAACTGACTGACGCGATGATTAGGCTGAACTCAGTCTCAGTCCAAGGGCCTTCTCCTGTTCCCGAGGTATCCAATCTATGGAATCGATAATCGATGAAAATCGATATCAATCAATATCAATCGATATCAATTAATCAATTGATATTGACAATCGATGACCAATCGATTTCCAATAGCAGTCGATAGCTTAATTGATATCAATTGGTATCGATTGGTTGCGAATTTTTTCCCGTTTCACAATCTACAAGCCGACGGAAAAAGCGGCACCTCCTTTATAACCTCAGACAGATCAACATTTAATGGCTATTTCGCATCGTTTACGGCTCCCACTACTTTCAATATCGATCTGACACTGGACCATTTGAAGTTGTCGTAGTTGACTACTCCCACTCGTTTTCCGTCTTTTTATGGAAATCCAGTGCAGTGTGTTAGCGCACATAGTAATTTTCTCTTTAGCTTTTGTATCCAATCGCCACTCAAATACCGGATAATGGGATTTTAGAGATGGAGAACAGATGATTCTTATAATCTGACCCATGTGCAAGTGTGCGTTTCCGCGTTCTCCCCGCTTCTTGCAAGCAGTAAAAAGCTCGCCAGTATTCACTTCAAAACGGCAATGGTGGTAGTCTTTAACGATGCTGCTCACGGACAGTTGAACTTCTTGCTACTCAGACTTTCTCTGCGTGTCCGCCATGGCAAGTAGTATTAAATTTGAGTGCGCGTGCCACGCGGTAATTATTCTTCGCGTTAAGAAACTGTGAGCTACTTGTTTTGCCAATCGATGAACGTTTCGTATGACTATCGACTGGTCATCGATTGGCCAATACCAATCGATATCAATTAACTAACTTTATCGATTGATATCGATTGATCGATTGCCTTACCGATCATAGATTTCCATCGATTGGATACCCTGGTCCTGTTGTAAATGGCTTAATAGATTCGAGAGGAAAAAATTTAATATGGCCAAGTCTGTTGAAGGCCTTCGAAACTGTGCTATAGCTTACTCACATTATGGAAATTTTAGATGTCCAAGAAACGCTAGAGACGATTGACCAAATTGAGGCTGTTCAGTGTTTAGATCCTACGACAAGACTGCTGGAGGATGCATAACAAGTCACATAAGCCTAAGGGCAAAACTGCTTGTACAGAACTCTTGAGGGTTAAATGCCAGAATCTCGTAGTAAGGGAGTGGGCCTCATTTAATATAAAGCATTACCCTTGTGGGACAAAAAATAGACTGAACCCACCATGGCTTTATATATTGAGTGTGTTTAGTTCTGATTTTTGGTTATTCAGCTGTCGTTCTCACAAAGTGCAACTGATTGAGGAAGTAAGCCAGGAGGTTATAATTATAGGCAACTCTATTCCGTTATATGGGTGGATGTGGATATCATAAAGTGTCTTTTTATCTGTTTCTCTGAAGTACATATTTCTATTACTACAAGCACCTTTAAGTGTACCTCTTTATTAATGCAGTTGACACATAATTAACTTGTTTAGTTACATCAGGTTATTTTAGCCACTATCATGAATGGTTCAGAGGTAAAATATTCAGGGTACCTTTTAGTACTTGTATTCAACAAAAGTTTCCTTAGTTAAATAAAGATTTCACTTTAAATACCATGGAAAGTTGCAAATATTACTCTTGACCTGCTATTACTAAACAGCCTCTCAATATAAAAAAAAACAACCAAAAAGAAACAAAACTTTAGTGCTATATTTTTGCTGTTTTTTAGCTGTGATTTTTGACTACCACATCTTTAAGCACGTCTGTCCTGAAGGCAATCTATCATGAAGTCTGTCACTAAAAGGTAACACCTAACACTTTCCCATGGGGTAGCTGAGGCTACTCTGTAACCACTATCCTCTACAGTTCTGATTAGCTCATTCAGCTGAGTTTGATCCAGAGGATTATTTGTCGCTGTTACTTCTATGTCATTGTCACATTCACTGTCAATACTAACTGGAACCTCCCAATCAATACCATAGTCATCATTGACTCTTGGTTTAAAACTGGCATTTTCAACTGAACTGACCTTGCACCCACAACTGTAGTGGAGTCAGGTTGTGTTCTGTACAAAAGTGTAGACACCATAAATCACTTTCATTTATCAGGATAAGAATTCCCATGTCTTCCATTGACATAAAAAGCCTCTTGAAAAGATCCAAAACGTCGGTGAAAACATCTCGCCACAGTCGCTCAATTCGCTGATTGTGGACACTTTTGCCAACAAGTGGTGAACCTCGATCAGTTCCTTGTCTCTCAAGCATGTACCGTACTACATCAATATTCTCACCTTCTCTATCGCAACGAACACGGGAAGGTAGTCCCCACTGAGCTACGGCATCTAGAAAGCAACCCAAAACAGCTGATGCTTTGTTATTTGTGCTACAAGATAGATATACAGGAATTCGGGTAAATCCATCGACACAACCATGAACCACAAAACGCCACCTAATAAGTTTATGATTCCCGTTAAAATGCCATAATCGGCTAACGGCGAGACAAAGAATAAACACGTCGATGAATGGCTCTGCAGCTACGAAGAGATACACCAACTGGGTCAACTCTTTGTAAGGACTCAGTCTCAACCGTTCCCTCGGCACTTTCACATTTCGCGATGCCAGGTACCCAGCCAGACTCTCTGAGCCACACTTGGGATGAAAGGTCTTAATTTCCATGACTACAATGTCCAACTGGTACTGAATGACCTTGCAGAGATGCCGTATTCTGCAAGACGTCGTTCAATGGTCCTCGTCGATACATGAAGTAATTCGGAAATTTGAGGAACAGTAAAACGCAGGTCAATCAGTGATCGTAACTGATCTTCATTAATGCCATAAGAAGGGCGTCCTGGCATATTGGTAATGATTCGAGGAGTTCTCGCCGAAGTTGAGCTGGCATTCTCAATGATTCTTTTCGCAGAAGAAATGCCTCAGTAAACATCGTCCGGCAACCTCGTTACAGAATCCAAACAATTAACACCATAAACAATTTGATCAATGGTCTCAAGCGTTTCTGTACGTTTGAAACTGTGGTAGGGCTTCTTAAGCTGCAGCAGATACTTTCTATTTCTCTTACCACAAGATTTCGAAGGCCTTCAACAGGGTCGCCCATTTTGAATTTGTCCCCGGTGGAGAGAAGGCCCTGGGACTGAGACTGAGCCCAGCCTTCCCTGGTTAAGTCGGTTGAAACTTGTGACCAGACCTCTGAATAAAAACGAGGCACCATTTTAGAAACAAAGGTACCGCTAAAAGAAAGCAAGGCACCATTTTTTAAAAGAAAAGGCACAATTTAAAAAAATTGTGGCTGCATTTAAATAAATAAAGGCACCATTTTTTCAAAGGAAAGTCACCATTTACCAAAATGAGGGCACCATTAACAAAACTAAGGGCACCATTTACAAAACTAAGGGCATCATTTATAAAAATTAGGGCACCATTTATAAAAATGAGGGCATCATTTATAAAAGTTAGGACACCATTTACAAAACGAAGGGCACCATTTATAAAAATCATTGCACCATTTATAAAAATTATTGCACCATTTATAAAAATTAGGGCACCATCTTCAAAACTAAGGGCACCATTTATAAGAATTAAAGCACTATTTACTAAAAAATAAAGGGGCTGAATTTTGGCGGTAACGGCACCTCATACCACATACAGCAGACCGTTTTTACAGACATTGCCACTTAAATTGGCTAATTTATCAGTCATTGTTCAACAATAAAAGATGCTGAAAGGTCTTCACAATGCACTAATTCATGAAGCTACCGTTTAATCGTTTGTCATCTTTCCGGTTAAGGTATTTTCTGGAAACACCGACCAGACCACTGTTATTAAACACGAATTAAACCCACCAATCAAGGCACGTTACATCCGTTTTCGTCCAGTTACATGGCATGAACGCATATCAATGAGGGTTGAGCTCTATGGCTGTCAAGGTAATGCACGCGGTTTTACACAAGTAAAGGCCCGTTTACACATGCGATTTTTGGTGCAATTTTTGTCGCACTCTCCAATGCAACTTTTTTTGTAAGTGTAAACTAGCAGCGATTTCGCTGCGATTCCAGTGCAATATTTACTGTAACCTCCCCCAAATTGCCGCCAAGTTGCATCAAGTTTCGAACATGTTTGAAACCTCTGCGATATCGCGGCGAAAGATCGCACAGAAATCGCCGCTAGTTTACACTTCCAATTTTTATCGCGAGTTCGAGAGCGACAAAAATTGCACTGAAATGTGCGACAAGAATTGTACAAAAAATTGCATGTGTAAACGGACCTTAACACCGTGTAAGAACCTTTTGCATTCTAATTTTGTAAAAATTTTGTTCTAATTTAGGCATAACAAAAAGGATGACTTATAGACTTAATTTAGCAACCAAAAGGGTATGACAAATTTCTTACTTCATTAGGACGTACTGGTATGAAATGAATCTAGCCTGACCAGCATTTTCACCTTGTGAAGAACTGAAAAAACTGACCTCCCATGACTGAAACAACTCGTTTATTTTAAGAAGAAAATTAGTTAAAATATAAACGTTTTACACAGTCTGGTGAAAAGGGGAGGAGGGGGTATCAGATCAGGGAATTGTGGGTAGTGGATGGAAAATTACCCGGGGGGTTACTCCCTACAATAGGCTATAAGGTGAGGCTCCGCCCGAGCTTTTTAAAGCTCACATTATACTAAAGGGTAGGGAAAGTCATCATTTTAGCATATGAAAGGGTCACAAAATCTGCCGCAAAGTGAAAAGGATGGCGGCTAAAGCAAAGTGTATAATCGTGAAAGGGTAACAAATTATGCCACAAATAGCAACGGTTTTTTTATCATTTTTTAGTTCTTTTTTATTTCTTCGACGAGCCTAACAATATTACACTTCTCCAACTTCTTAAATTTGTTTATGCCAAGTTTATTTTTGTTTGGATTTTTTTAGGATGTCAAGAAGCCCTGGGCATGGAGAATGGCGTAATATTGGATGCACAAATTAATGCGTCTTCAGAATTTAACGCCAGACATGCCGCCAACCTGGGAAGACTATACGTGCTAGCAGGTGAAGGCAAAACGGGAGCTTGGTCAGCGGGCACATTAGATGTCAATCAGTGGCTACAGATTGATCTGGTGAATCAACACATCACAGTAACACGAGTGGCAACTCAAGGAAGAAATGGCTATAACCAGTGGGTTACCAGCTACAAACTGCAGTACAGGGGCAATGGGGAAAATTTCAAATTCTACAGAGAACAAGGACAAACCGAAGATAAGGTAAACTAGACTTAAAACAGAACTGCCTCCTTTTCCGTTTCTCCCTGGGAAAAGATATTCTAGTTAATAGAAAATTTACTGTAAACAAGTAGAAAATGCCAATGGTGAATCATTTAATTTTTCGTCGAAAATCGAATGGGTAAGAAAAGGTCATTTGAGTTCCAGGTTGTAAAAAAATACAAAATGCATACCGTCATTTCTGTTCCAATGATAATCTTCACTTTCCCAAGCAGGGTAAAAATTGCAAAAACGCTCCTTTCTCAGGCCAGGAACCAATTCAGCCACCAATATTTTTACCAGTACTTCTACAGCCATTATAGCATTTCAATAAATTAGCAGAAATCAATTGAGTGCAATTTCGTTTTGTTTAAAGATAAAAGTGAACATGATGACATCACTAGTTGATTGTACCAGTAATCATTCGCAAGCAAGTGCAACTAAGGATTTACAAAGCAAGTCATGACTGAAAATACTATCAAGACTGCACAGGGTTTAAGCAAAAAAAATAAGATCCCAGATAAACTGAGAAAATTTTTGGAAGATCTTTGATTGACGCTCGTAATACTAAGAATGCGAGCGCCCCTCTCAGTTTTTGGTGATATTTCGTATATCTTTCCTTCCAGCAAAGGGTGATGACCTCCTCGTTCCCAGGCGCGAAGATTTCGCCGGATCGCCGGAGCAGCTTGGGAACGAAGCGCGTAAGGCACTTTGGCAAAGAGCACAGTAATAACTTGTAGAGCTTGGCTTATAAGTCATCAGGTTATCTCCAAATGCTCCCCTTCAATAATCTTCAAGGGATGTATACATTATTTTCCTGAGCTGTGAATCACCACAATTTTGGGGGCGAACCGCAAAATGCACCCTGTTTGTTTGTTCCCGTGAGCCTTGAGCCGTTAAATTCGATAATTACTCTTCGTGAAGCGACGCTAGAGATTTCAATTTGTTGTGTGACTTTGTAACCTGAAAGCACAGGTTTCTTGGTCACCCTATGTTCCGGCGGGCAAATAAGTAACCTCTGTGCAAAACCGTCCGAATTCCTGTCGTGCATGCGCAACATTCGTCATACGCATCGTCACTTAAGCATCGTCGCTTTCTGTCATGCAGAGTTTGCGCGCGCACTCATGCGTCAGCTTGACCAGAACTCCGTGAAAACGTTTCTTGCACTGTATTTATTTCAGCGTTACTTTAAACTCAGGATAAATCTCAGTAAAATAAGCCTATAACGATTTCTGCCTGTAAAAAAGAAAAACAAAAGTAACTGTCGCGTACAACAGGTCAGCTAGCGTATCGAAGCGCGCGCATTTTTTGACAACATTCACAGCATGGGTAAGCTTTAAACCGGTTGAGAGCAGGTTAGAAACCAGTATTTTTAATTGATTCGTCCAAAAACCCTGGACGGCGGCAGATCAGAGAATCAGACGGTTTTGCGCAGAGGTTACTCGTTCGTCCGCCGGAACATAGGGCGATCAAGAAACCTCTGCTTGCAGGGTAGTGATATTTGTAGCCTTCAACCAAAACTTTCTGAAAAATGATGAATGTGACTTTATGTAAAAGATTGATTCATTTTCCACGAAAAAAGACATACCATTCCTTTACCACCTTTGCAACTGTCATTTAACCTTTAATAACATGAACTTTTTATTCTTAACATAACTTTTTGTATTTTACTTCATGATGTGCATGCCGTTAGTGTATTCGGATAATACAATTGCTGGAGGTTTGTAGTGCGCTTGAAAAAGTTAAGTTTTAGGGAAAATTGCAAAACATTCAATCCCTCACCATTACTCTATACTTTTTTGTCATTAATTTAGAATTTTACTGGAAACACTGACCGGGACACTGTTGTTAAACATGACCTAAGCCCACCAATCAGGGCACGTTATATCCGTTTTCGTCCAGTCACGTGGCATCACCACATATCAATGAGAGTGGAGCTCTATGGCTGTCAAGGTAATGTACAAAGTTTGAGAGAAGAAAGACAAAAAGTTGAAAAATTTATTTTAAAATCAGGACTTTTTCCAAGGTGTTCTACTGAAGTGGCCATTTACGGGCATCGTTATGGGTAATATACTGCCGGAAGCAACCCGGCGATGGACCAGCATCGATCCCATCCACCCATCCAGCTGGAGTAGTAATACTCTAATTTGCCTCGTACTATAGAAACTGGGGATCCTGAGCTCCAGCCGTGTGGGTGTCCTGTGGCTCATGTCCAACTTTACCTATTCATATCACCTTTCCTTAATTATCTTTTATAGCGTGGCAATCCGCCGCTTTAAAAAGGAATAAAGGCCTGGGATCGAATTAGCTACGGATTCCGCTCAACGTGCGAGCAATAAGTGCAAAAATTATTCACTGAAAAAATACTCATATCACGGTAACATTTTCAATGCTATCTGAAACACCTCACTTTAATTCGCTTCTCCAAGTGACCCCGCGATGAAATTCTCAAGCATTCTCGAGAAAATTAATTCCCAGTCTCGTTAAAATATGCTAAATACGGGCGCCAACTTGTTTTGAACTGACATGAAGCGTTTTGTAATTAAAATATGGATAACATCACATCCAATTTTCTCTCTCGGGGTCAGCCCGGGCGCAAAAGTATCGATGAGTTCTCCTTATCTGTTCTGAAAATGTGACCGTACTGCAAGTATTTTTTGGGTGACTTAATTTTTGCACTTACTGCTCGAACGATCAACGGAAATCATCTTTAAATGAAGTCATCGAGGTTCGAGTTTTCAAAAACGTCTCTTTACTAAAAGCTTAGTCATGTTAGTTAACCAAACAAAGTTTATAAATTGTCCATTTTTTTTCTATCCAACTGATGAGTACCAAATTTGGCAGAATTTCCTTTCTAGAATTTCCTTTATGGGATAATAATATAGATTAAACTGAAGCAATCAATTGATTTAAAGAGCTCGTTCCCTGTCCTATACTCGTTTCTAAAGTTGCCAATGTATTTTTGTTTTTTTGGTTTTTTTAGAGTCATTAGGATTATTAAAACCGCCGACCAACTTGACAGCAATGGATTCCACTTCTTCTTCATTCATAATAAGCTGGAGTCCGTATTATGGTGAAGCTACTTTGTTAGGCTACCGCGTGTTGGTGCTAAACCAGGGACCTAGAGAAAGCAGGGTGAAACGTGCCATAGCGCAACTGGACGGCGAGCTGATAAGGAACTTTACAGTTGCTGCAAATGTTACATCGGTTGAAATTGGAAATCTGTCGGCATTTGCCAAATACTGTGTTCGACTTAGTTTGATTGCGCAAGAGAGAAGTGGAGAACTCAGTGATTGTTACTATCTTTACACGGAGGAAAGTAAGTCGTTATGTTCAGGCGGGTAATCCCGTCATGGGAGAAAATTATTTCGGAATTTTACTCGTTTAAGACTGGCGTAGTCGGTCTTAGCCATATTAATAAATAAAAAAATTGGGTTTAAATATTAGTTTTATCATTTTTGTTATCTAGGAACTATAGTGTTTCTTTTGAGCAGCTGTCGAGTTTGTGTCTTCAAATATCAAATAGATGCCTTCCCTCTGCGCCTTATCCTTTCTGAATTTGGTCACGTTTTCTGTTTGCTTGTTTGTTTGTTTGTTTGTTTGTTTGTTTGTTGATGCTTGTTGCATGTGTTTTCTCATTGCAACATTCAACTTCCAAAAGATTAGCTACCCCCACCCTAAGAACGTTTAATTTTTAATTTTAATTTTTATTTTTTTTATATGTTTTCTTGCCTGTCAGCTCAGCTCACAGTACACTTAAATTTTATGTCCTATTATGCATTTTTCTGTGATTTTATAAATTATTTTGTTTCCACCCCATTTTCAGTCTCAATCAAAGCTCCAACCATCTTAGGAGCCCAGAAAATCAACTCCACATCCTTCAGCGTTTCCTGGGATCCAGTCCCTAGTGGCGGTCTGAGTGCACTGATCGTGGGATATCGCTTATCATACTATGATGCGAATGACCACAACAGCTCTCTGGCTATCACATACACGCTTACAAACAGCAGTCAATATGCTGCGATCCTTAGCGGTTTGCAAGTCTATTCAAACTACTGTGTTCAAGTTCGTGCGTTTACCAACGTAGAGGAGGGCCCCGCCAGTGAGTGCTTCTTCCTTGATGTCAAAAACGGTAAGACATCATTTGCTTTAACTTCCGACCTTTAAGGCATTCTTTTCAAGATAGTACACCAGTCATTGTAAGGCTAACGCTTAAACAACTTACCTATTGATTGTAACGCTGTCCAACAAAATGTTTTGCATATACTGCAGGAGAACTAATTGCAGTACATGATCGCCCTGGCACAACAAACACCCGATCGTGTCATTTTTCAGACATTCATGCGCATTAGTTTCCAGTGTCACCCATACCGTGACAAATATTTCCTAGAGATGACATTATCAGAATTATTTAACTTTTGCGAATGTTTGGTTTGTCCAACATTTGAACCTTTGCTGCTTTCTGCGGGAAAAAGGGCTAAAACGTAAAAGCAGAAAGCTTGTTAATTATCGTCAATTATATGTCACTGGACAGCAAATCGTGTCATCATGTAACATCCTTCATGTGACACTTTTTGTACAATACCAGCACATATAAAACTAGTTAAGGTTGAAAGTAAGAAAACGTGAGAGCAACCAAACACGTAAGCGATTTTTAAGATCGCTTGCTGCGATTTTTGCCTTCTTGCCTGCATGCCAGGCCTGTCTCCTTGCCGTAAGCAATTTTCTCTAGCGGTGAAATCTTGTATGAAATGCAAATTACTTTCGTAACGATCTGTAAATCGGAAATCTCTAATATAGAAATAGTAGCGTGCCTTGGTGGGTGATTCCTGTTTGTCGGCAACGAAGCAATTTGCAATTTCTGACAGCAAGTAAAACTAGTAACCAAAAACCGGGCAAAAAACATTGCTTTTAAAAAATCAAAAGGCTCGGTAAGGATTGTGGATGATTTTAAAATAGACGATTAAAGACCTAATAATGCGCCCTAAAAAAATTTGCTTTTTTTAACTCGGTAACCTCTTGCTGTTTTAAAGTAAAAGAGACGCGTAAGGGAATGATAATAACTGAGAACGTTTCAACTCTATTTGAACTTCATTTGGCCCTCTAGAAGTCACAGCGCTGCCCCCTCCAAGGTCTTCAGCTTACAGTGATGGCTCCTCGTACGTTTTAGTCCAGTGGGAGCCTATAAGGGGTTTTTCAGAAGGTCTGCTTCAAGGATACTTCGTGTTCCTTCGAGATACAAATACTACAATTATTGCTGGATCGTGCAAGACAAATATCAGCGTGATATCCACTGGCTGTATACAGGTGGCTGCCTACACAAGAGAGGGCTTGGGAAACATCACGGGGTGTCTCCAGATACAAAAATGTGGGTGATTTTTTTTTCAGTTGGTCAAAACGTGATTCCTTGTTGCAATGACTGGGCACCTTCAAGCAGGCAGGTGACCTGAATATGGAAAATAAGGCGGATAGTATCAGTTTAACACCGGGCAACGGTTTTGCGTCATATAAACTTTTAGAAGTAAAAGCGTGTTTTCAATTTGATTGCCAGTGATTACTAATTAAACTGCTGGCCTTAAACTCTGTGATTGTGACATCGCCTAGAATCGTTGGCAATCGTATAGAAAGTTAGTCTTCGAATACAGCCGCCTCTCCGCGCTCAGGCCGCTTGCTGCGTTCGGAGGGGCAAGCGCAGGCTAATGAAAAGCATCCCTCAATAGAACATTAAAGGTTTTCTCATCAATCATCGACGATTGCGCCAACACCTGTACATGCTTTGTCATGTGATTGATTATCAAAAAAAAAGGGGGAGTATAAAGTTTGTACATCAACACTAGCGCAAGTTTTGACTACATTCCTTCCTCAGCGCTCGCGACCGATGCATGACGCAACGTAACATTGCAAAATGTATTACGTGCGCAGTAAAGATGTGTATAAACAATCAGCGCGAAGGTCCTTTAACTATTTATGCATTGGTCAATTCCAGCTGCGCCCATGCCCCCCCCCCCCGGCATAAGCCTTTTTTTTCTTGGATGGCAAATTCCCGGGTGTGGGGGCATTTAAGCTGCCAAATGCACCGCGCTGGGGACGAAGGAAGAGGGCAAATACCCCGCCCCCAGGATCGTACGTCCCCAATCATTGAACACTGCAGCAGTTTTTATTCGTTGCATAATGGTGCCACTTTCAGGATATTTTTCGTTTCTGTAGGTCTGCCTATCCGTCTTGTAATTGGTTAATAAAGTTAAAACCGCCAAGCAATGATATTGACTTCACAGAAAACGCTACCGATGATAGTTGATTCTCATTTTATTGTTACTTATTATATTTTAAATAGTTCGCTAGTGAAAACATCTTGACACTATAAAATAGTCTGGACCAGTTGGTCAAAGCAGGGTTAAGCTAACCCAGGATTTGCATTAACTTTTAATTCCGATATACTTTTAATTCCAGACGATACAGATTTCTGTAAATCTTTTTTGGCCTACATTTTTAAAACTTTGATTGCTTTCAAATAGTGACTTGAAATTTGCTGTAAAACCTGTTTTGAAATAAGAGAAACAGGGATTTCGGTTAAATTTTAATCCCAGGTTTGCGTTAACCAGCTTTCGAACAACCGGGCCCTGTTGTATAAAAGTCATCTGTTGTGGATATTTTAATAATATGCAAAAGTAAATGATAATCCCTTTAAACGTGTTTAGAATTTAATAATCGATCGTGATAGTTTTAGAATCATCGCGACTAAATTTTAATTATAAAATCCTTGATCCATGAAGCATACGTACGTCGATTCACGTTGATCGTTCCCGATAGTTCAAGTCATGCCTTGATTAGCAATGAAGAAATGCATAAAATCGAAAAAACCTCCACAAGTTTGTCCAGTCCTCAACTTTGACGGACGAGCCAATCTGCGACGAACCGCTGGTCCTTTCTGATAAAATCCTCCGTGTTTGGATTTCAAATCGGAAACCATGTGCGTGTCAAAAGCCCGGGGGTAGCCCCGGGGTAGGCAAATGCTCGACCCCCGGGCCGCGCCAAATTTGCTAATGCCCCACCCCCGGGACAGGTAAGGTGCACAAATGCCTCGCAGTTGCCCGGGGGGGATGGGCGCAGCTGGAATTGACTGATGCGTTAAGGGGTGACTGACAGAAAACTTTTGCAAGCATTACTATCGATTCGGACGGTCAGGTGGCAGGGAAGCAGTAACAATGCTTCAAGCTTTTGACTGTAACAGAGTCAAACTCTGCAATTTGTTCCTTTTTTGTATTTTTTAACAGTACTTAAAGACATCACTGCTCCTAAGATTAGTGCATCCATCAGAAAAACTATATCAACAATAGAAGTCAAGTGGGACCCACAGACATTTCAAGGTGTGAAGGGAGAGATTCTGGGTTATGAATTACTGTACGAGCTTGTGAGAGTCAGTGGAAATCCCAGGGATGATTCTGAGCTGAGAAAAGTTATCATATGCAGCACTTTTGATAAGTACATTCTGACAAATCTTTCATCTTTTACGCGATACAAGTTTCAGATGGCAGCAATTACTGCAAACGGTATTGGACAATACAGTGACCCCGTCTATGGAGGTAGGTAACACAACTGAATCAAAAAAATTACGTTTGGGAACGTTGAAGCAATTTCGCATTTTTAAATGTCGAATATCATACAGCCATATATCCCCGAAATCCCTAAAGTACTTCTGAGAAATTTTAACCACCGAGGCTAAGAATGTGTTTGAATAACGGGAAGAACAACAAGACATCACATCTTTGATACACATTCGACGCACTTAAAAACTCTAAAACGATATAAACACTTAAAATTGCGGTATTCCGGTATATTGGAAACATTGTAAGGAGAAACATAACAATGAAGTGCAGAGATTTCAAATGAATGTTACTGGTCTTTACGCTAACGACGCTATGCTGAGGGTGTTAGGGTAGACAAAGTACCCGAAGACTTCTTAATTAACTCTAAGAACGAGTAGAACTTTTTCCACATTCCGCACGCGGTTATCCCGCATGGCCGCGCGCTACCATCAAAGTAGGACATCCCGTGACGACTAACATGGAGTCGAAGAAGATGTGGGCTATTCCACTGGTTTTTACATGAACAGTTTTACATTTTATTAGTTCTTACATGGCCAATTTGACAATTTTATTTAGCAGACGGCTGACGAGGCTCGAGGAGCGAAATATATACCGGACTACCGCAATTTTAACAGTGTTTATATCGTTTTAGAGTTTTAAGTGCGTCGAATGTGTATCAAAGACGTGATGTCTTGTTGTTCTTCCCATCCCTCAAAAACGAACCACCATTATTCCATGTTGGCCTAAAAGGGTTCTTACAAATTTGATGTCTAATGGGAAATCACGCTATTTTGGTTTTAAAATAGGTTCTTAATTTTTGTAGTAGGAAATTGCTTGCTGCTGGTCAGAAAACAAATCCAATATGGATGTGGTTCCCGTGTGTTAGAAACGTTTATTGCACCTACTACGTCTACATTTTAAACAAACGTAGACCAAGCTCTTGGTCCTCTGATTTACTTCAGCCAACAACAGTTTCTATGTTTTTCCAAAGAAGAACCAGCCTGTTTCGATTGTCAGGTTAATGCAGAATTTTATATGTTTAGGGACTAAATGACAAATTTTAACCTACAGGTTCTTAATCCACTTGGTTAACTTCTAACAGTCGGGAAATTACTGTACTCTTATCCACACTAATGGATACTTTTCACCCTGACCTTTCACCCTTCTTTTCCTAGTGTTGAAAACTACTTGGAACAAAACCAAATTTGAAAAATCATCCATGGGGTTGACAGGCAACTAATGCTTTTGTAGGCATGTTGACATTTTTGACTCTGAGTATATAGAAGAAATGGGTCTCGCTCGTAACTTTAGTACGGTGTTTTGAATTTTCGCTTCACACTCCAAGTGGTTTACCGTATTTTCCCGATTAAACGCTGGGCCTAAAAGAGGACTGAAGTCGGGGAATAAGCCCCTCAGACGTTTATTTGTGGTATAATGAATTTAAGGTGTAAGGGCAAGATACAGGGTGTCAAGTAGAACGAATAAAAACCTTTTTTAAAAAAATGGCGGGCCCAAATAAACCGCTGATTCAAACAAACGCCGGGTACACCAGGCCAAGTTTGAAATAAAAGCCGGGGGAGTTTAATTGAGAAAATACGGTATTTGCGCTGATAGAGCCATAGCCTAATTAATGCTTTCAATGAAAGGACTCCAATTACAGAGTGGGTTGCTGTTGATACAATAGCTCATAGTGATTATCCAATCACAAGGCGCAAGCAAGTGCCCAGTTAAGAATCATCTCCTGTGTATAGTCACCAGAGCGCTCGATTCATTGCTGACCAAAGATATCAAGGGCTCTTAAGTCTTGAATATAGCAAACAGAACAAAAAATGCTAAACGTTAAGTAAAAGTGATAAATATAAGTTATTGAGCTATATGTAGCCTTAGGTTCGCGTTGCAAAAATATTGGTCTTATTCTTTCGTGTAAGTTAATAGGCCAAGCCGGAAACGAAGAAAGAAGAAATAACAGAACAAGTAGTCCAATAAACGTTTTATCTGGGTGTCGTTTTCATACATTTGTCAATAGCATCTATTATATAACTTAAGATGAAATGGAAAGTGGTAAATTGTCCTCTGTCTTGAAGCTAACCCCAATCCCCGTTAGTATATGTTAGTATTGTTGTAAGAAAGTACCTGAATAGTGTAGTGTCGTAATTTAGTTTGATACTATGGGTATGTAGAATTGAATCTAATTTTGTAAGTAGTGTATGGATTGCAAATTTTTTTAAAAAATCTATATATGGCAAACGAGCCCTTCACAATACAAGTCAGTGAAATCAAAGCCGTGAGATGTCCGTATGGCCAAGTTCGCACCGTTCGGAGAACCAATCAGAATGAAACTATTCATCTGGGATCAGCTTAACCAGATTTTAAAGGCTTTATTGGGAATAACGTAGTTTTCAGAACTAATAAACGTTATCACTTTTATCTCTTCCAGAGACTTGTGCTTGTTCAAAATACATTACAGTTGCATCCAGCTCTCTGAATCTCCAAGACGCCAAGACCGATGACCCCAACTATGATGCTATTGCCGCTGGGTTGAAAAAGGTCATCTCACAACTTGTAGTTGACTCGTGTGGTTACTGCGAAGAATTCGGCCAAACAAACCTTATCTACAGCAACGATAGCAGCTTGGAAGAGTTGGTGTTTCCCGTCACGAAGACATCATACGGACAGAGTGCATACAGCAAGTTTATACCGGTTATACGAGTTCCAGGGGTGGTTGTTATAACAAGGAAAAAAGAGCTGGGGATGATTTTGACGGAAGCGGCAAGCGGTTCAATTCTTCAATCTTGGCCAATTTTTGCTCTTACCATCATGATGGCCTTGCTAGCAGGAATTATCATCTGGTTCCTCGTAAGTTTAATAATGTCTTTAGTTTAACATACAACTAACTTCATAGAGGCATGATAAGAAAAATATAGGTACGTAATGGGGTATGTCTTCCCGCTAAAAGTATCAACAACAAAACTTTTTTTACAAGAAAAATCAATATACTACAAATACAGACTACCTGCAAATAGCGAAGCTAATTGAGGCAGGTAGTATGGATACGTGTCATTTACACTTAAATTACAATACGAATACAAAAGGATTTTACAAAATAATAAATATGGTATAACAGAATAAATCATAATAATAACTTTCATTATATTTATCATGAGCAATAAGCTAGTGGTCTGTATTCCTTTTATTCCCACTAAAGTACACTAACCCAAACGAGATGTAACCCGTACTCCTACAGGTTACACGTGAAAACTGATGAACTCAGTGAATAAAAGTTCATAATAAAGAGAAACCTCAGCATCAGGAGTTTTGGCGGCAATGTTGACGGCGACGCCATTACTTTGCATACTGTAAAATGCGGTTCAGTAAAATAAGCCCATGTAGAAGACGCAAGTGTCATAAAGTCACAGTGTAATAAGATTTGGCCACAAATGTAATAAACTTTTCACAAATACCCAGAAACGTCAATGACACCTGTTATTCAAAGTTGATGACGTCTTTATTCACAATCGCCCAAGTTATGCTTTTTTACACCTTATTCCTCAAAGAACTCTCCAAAATGTAAATGACTGTAACGCTATGACACACAGCAGATGTTATTATTTAGCTTAAAGGAGCTGTGTTACGAAATTTAGCCAAATTCAGCCACTAGGACCTGGCCACCCAATTGAGCGAAACCTAAAAATAACCGCTAAAAACATTGCCGAAAGGTTAAAGAAGAAAGCAAATACAAAAGAAGGCACGGATGGGCCAAATTGAAAGAGATTAACACGGATTGCAATTGGGGTCTTGGAAAACTGTTAAGCCTAACAGTGTTTCAAAGTTTATCTCTGTTGTTTGTAAATTTAAATATAACGCTCGGGATACATATTTCTTTGTCATGAAGCTGTCATTTTGTCATTTACAACTAATATCTTCGCTAACGTTAAGTTCCATAGCGAGTAAGGGCGAGTAATTGGAAAAACCAAACAAATTGGACTGGACTGCCGTGACACAGCCCCTTTAAACGACAAAAACTGGGCATTCAAAAGAGTTCACCTTTGAACAAACAACTTCGAAACAAAAGATTGACCACTTCGATATGATAAATTAAAGAAGGTAAAAAAAGCTAGTTGCAATTCATAGTAGTTTAGTTTTTCAACACGAGCTACAGCGTGACTACTACAGCGTGACTACTACAGCGTGACTACTACAGCGTGACTACTAGCTTTGTTATCTTGCTAGTAAATTGTGCTCGTTTTAAACACAATACAGAAACCTGCTTTTGTCCAAACATAAGCTAGATAAAATGCCAGTCTTTACGCTCGTATACTTGTTGTCTTCCAATGAATGTCAGATATGATAACAGAATGAAGAAAAACTATGACAAAAGTAACGTGAGAAAACTTTACAACAGTGTGCATAAATATTTGTTAAAAAGAAAGAGAAAAAACCTTCATGATGCAATTGTTGAACTAAAGATGACAGAGGCTTCTGTCGAAACATGTTTTCTAAAGTCAACACTGTGGTGCGTTTTCTTCAAATATCTGAGTATTTGTTTGTTTGCGTTTTTGTTAGGACTCCAAGACCAACCCTGACCACTTTCCGCGTCAGTTCATAAAAGGGACCGGCCAAGGATTCTGGTGGTCATTCATTTCCATGACAACAGTCGGGTAAATACAGGTTTTAATCCTAAGATATAGCATTTTTGAGTGCAGCCACAACAAAACTAAATTCTTCTCCAAAAAGCTGTTTGTTATACTGACGGGTTATTGTACAGGTAAGAAAAGGACCTCAGCTGATTCCTAACAATCTGACCCAAGCGTATTCAAAGTTACTCTTCAAAACTGAAAGGAAATCTATCAAAGAAATCTTTGGAAAAGGAAATGTATGTGTAATCAGATTATAAAAACAAAGATAGATGAGATCGAAATAGTTTAACAAGGATTTGAAACCCCTACTGTGTTAAGCTTGAAAAAGTTGGCTGTTACAAATATTAGATGAAAACGTGCTATTTTAGGTATTAGTTATACTTGTACTGCTTTGCAAACAGAAGAAAGAACAGCTCTGAGTTCCATTGATCCTACTGTAATTTTTATCCTTGACATTGTTGTTTTTCTCTTCACTCTTTCCTCCTTGTTATTTTTCTTCTTATTATTACTGTTCTTATTATTGTTGTCATAAATTATTGTTGCTGTTGTTGCTATTCTTGTTGTTCCTGTTGTTATTAATTTGTTCGCGTTGTTAACGTTGTTCTTATCGTTTCGTGCTTCTTTGTAGTTACGGTGACCTTTGTCCCAAGTCCATCCGAGCCAAAGCATTCGCGATAGTATGGTTCTTGGTTGGTCTGGTTATATTCTCTGTGTTTATTAGCGCTATAGCCTCCTTGCTGACCGTCACTACAGTCAAGCATACTATTGGCTCATCAGGCGGAACAGACACAAAAATGGTAATAAACTTGCAATGAATTTACTTTTACTAACGCAGGCAGTTTATTACGATTGAAGATCATCAAAATGGTCCTTTAAAGTAACCTGTTCGACATCGTCGCGGAAAACCCGTGTTTTTGATCCTTTACGTATGGACTGGAGCATCCTTGGAGACCCAGGGGCAGCTAGTCGGGACGACGGGGGTTTTCATGGGCGAAAGTTTACAACAAGAGCGGGAGAGCCCCTGGGCAGTTACTCTTACCGATCCAGTTCCAGAAGCGTTTGAATTCTCTCCTTCTGACTGGCCAGAAAAATATTTTTCTGGCCAATCAGCGAAGGGGAACAGCCGGATGACTCTCATGTCTTCTTACACGAGGTTGTTTTCCTCATCGATCGTCGTAGTAGCGTGGCCCGTTCAACGGGAACATTTTTGAGAGAGCTTCAGAAAAAAATAATAATAATAAATAAACGAAGTCGAAGAAATCGCAAACTATAACGTGGCCGCAAGAAAACAAACACTCACAGGGAATTTTTCGCGGCGGACTTATCGAAGGTATCGCAAATTTTTAGAGCTAGCGACTTCCCCTTTCTAATTATTTCTCCTTCTTCGTTGATCTTCGTCTGAAACTTTCCATCTCTGATGCACGGGCCACGCAACTACGTTGATCGAGAACTAGTTCTCTCTAGTACGTGACATGACGTCGCATCGACCGTTAAGCAGAGAATCGCCCAGATCGGCCTCCAGAAGCTCGGAAAAGCAATAAAAACACGGCAAACACACAGCAGGTAATGTTTTTCAAACTGTATTTCCATTTTAATGCATTTTCAGCGGAAAACCGCCGATTATTTTCGATCGAATTTCAGCTCCATACAAACACTCATATTACGCTTTGG
>Ga0126336_10000028_pt1 | contig 27898 bp, 28 predicted proteins | sample SidCmetagenome_FD_92530 | JGI IMG/M metagenome (GOLD analysis project Ga0126336, IMG submission 92530) | Coral microbial communities from El Islote,Puerto Morelos, Mexico - Siderastrea C C metagenome | ecosystem: Host-associated > Invertebrates > Cnidaria > Coral | place: El Islote,Puerto... | reverse complement strand
GCTGTTTTCTGCATTTTCCATTCACGAAAAGCACCAGACGTATGACTACTGTAACCCTTCAGGTGAGATCGTTAGAGTGGGCAGGTGCTTACAGGTTCTAGAGGAGAATGTCGCAGCTATCAGGGAACTGAACTGCCGTTTGCTACTTTCCCTTAAATGGCTCTGAAGGAAGTGTGGCAGCGAAGATGGTCGATGAAGCTACTCAAATGTGAATTGGAAAGCATGAAGCAAAATCTTGATCCGCTGGGATATGACGACACCAACCTACCGAGCTGCATGACACTGGATATAGAAAATCTGCATTCAGTCGTTTGTCACAAGAGTCAAGTCTCCACACTTTCCGATATGCGCGCGACTTTGGAAGCACAGCAAAAGAAGGGCTAAAACGCTCAACATCGAGAACGGCTTATTGTTACACAAGACGTGTGTCATAGTACCCAGTTACGGAGAGAACACTGGGCGTTTCTGAAATACCATCAATCCCACTACCTCCAGCGATCAAAGCCACGTAAGATGAAATTTTCAATGATGCCAGAGTGGCCAAGAGCCCATCGGTCCTCTGTGCGACAAAGAACTTTGCGCCTGGAAACCACCATGACAAGGGCTGTAGATTACAGATTACCTGTATGTCGGAGGGGTACCCTACGACACCAATCACAATAGCAACAGTGTCAATAAAATTGGAAAAGTACCACGCTCCTTGGAAAACTCAAACCATATTTGGGTGGTTAGACGAGGGGGTACCCCCTTGGAACACGCAAGGGGTTCTGGGAAAAATAGAAGAAAAATAGGGGTGCAGGTACCCCCCCTTCATTATAGGCCAACCAGATATCTTGGTGGAGATGACAGACGTCATGCAACCAATCTCCATCAAGCGGGTGACTCACCTGATGTCTGTCAAGTCATACCTTTCGTGTGGCCGAGGCCTGTCACATGGCAATAAAAGAAGGGGTACCCCTCTACCCCTCTTGTCTTTGCCAAGGATTTTTTGCGAGGGCGACTACAAAGGGAAACAATTTCACTCGGAGGCGCAACAGTAATAATAATAATAATAACAATAATAGATCACGTGACTCTGTTGACCTGTTGGGACTGTCTGTTAAAAAATTTTGACCAACTCCCGTGTGGCGGGAATGGCCCTATGCTGACCGGTAGGGATTGCAGGCTCCTATTTCAGGGAAAAGCGACGTCTGTTAAGGTTGCTGGGTCCGGTCTAAACGAAAAAGACTGCTGGCTGACAGATATTGCAGGCTCAGGCCTTAGGAAAGACCTTTGACTAGGATAAGGTGGGAAAAAAGACAGCTAACCAGCAGGCTAGACTCTCTGGAGAATTGGGATCTTGAGCTCCGGCTAACTGGAGAGTACTGCTGGTTAGCTCAATTAGAGAAGAACCCTGCCCATTAAGGCTTTTGCAGGCTGAGGCTTCCTAGGAAGACTAATGACTAGTCACTAAAGAACAAATTTTTACGCGTTTTCTTACGGCGATTTTCCGCGATACCTTGCAATGCCTTGCAGCACACACAACCACCTCAATCCCTCCTCCTAGGGTGCCCTTATTTGGACGAAAACTAGACCAAGGGAGATGCCCCACCTCCGGTCTTTGTTGATCCCATACCTCTCACTGGCAAACCTCTGTAGCTACAGACAGCTCAGGGTAGCTTCAAGTAGCTCAAACATAAACATTTCTCAAGACAATAATTGTAGCAAAAGCAACCTTGAAGAAATCACGTGACAATCACTTTTATTCACGTTCGTTACAATACAATTTCCACTGTTCAACTCGGTTCAGTTGTTAGTCTCAAGGTCAACTTTCTTTGTCTTCTTCGTCGTCTTCTTCTTGTTCTTCTTGTTCTTCTTCGTCTTCTTCTTCCTCCTCCTCCTCTTATTCTCCGTTTTTAGGGACTTGCCGCAATTGAAAAATTCTGTTAAATAAAAATTTTCGCCTATCCTCGGCTGCGTTCGCGGCCTCTTCATAATCCATATCTTCTTCTTCGTCCATGAAACGACGTAGGCTTTTCATGACTGCTTTGTGTACGGGATCACGTTTAAGACGACGGAGCAACTTGAGATAGTGCAAGTACAACCTCCGCAACTTTATTCTGAAATCTGGCAATAAAGCATTGAAAGCTTTGGCTTGAACAATCGCTTCAGATGCCCTCTTTTCCAGTAACCGCTCCACTTGTTTTCCGAAGCGTGAAATAAGGGACTCTTGAACTAAGGGACTCTTCTCCAAATCAATTTCCATGTTTTCATCGTCATTTTCTTTATCGTCTGAATCCTCGTTTATGCTTCCTTCGTTTGAGCCGACTTCAGACGCCACGTCCTCTGGGGAGACAGTAGCCATGGTTGTACTTTCCCCTTGTTGTATCGTTTCCAACAACCCCGCTTCTCGTGACGGTCTCTATTGTAGCTTCCACTGAAGGGTTTTTGACAATACTGGCAAGGATGTGCCATACACTAACTCATGCAGACTAGGCGCTCTTTCACTCAAAATGAGCACCATGCGCTTGGCGCCTATTTATATATGTTCACAGCGCAACTCAATTTGAGGGAGTGGCTCAAACTCATAATGAGCAACTCATTTTGAGCGCGAGTAACTCGGTTACTCGATGTGTTGTTCACCCATATACTCATAGTGTATGAGTAACTCATAAAGAGCAACGCATTTTGAGCGCGAGTAACTCAGTTACTCGGTGAGTTGCTCACCCATACACTCATAGTGTATGAGTAACTTATAATGAGCAACTCATGTATGAATAACTCAAAATGAGCAACGCATTTTGAGCGCGAGTAACTCGGCTAGTTGATGAGTTGCTCACCCATATGCTTATAGTATATTAGTAACTCATAATGAGCACCTCATGTATGAGTGACTCATAATGAGCAACGTAGTTTGAGCGCAAGTAATTCAGTTACTCCATGATTTGCTCACCATATGTTCTTAGTGTATGAGTAACTCCTAATCAGCAACACATGTTGATTAGCTCTCCCATATGCTCATGGTGTATGAGTAACCCATGATGAGTAACTCATAATAAGCAACGCATTTTGAGCGCGAGAAACTCAGCTAGCCGATGAGTTGCTCACCTATATGCTCACAGTATATGAGTAACTCATAATGAGCAACCCATAATAAGCAACTCATGTGTGAGTAACTCATAGTGAGCAACCCATTTTGAGCGCGAGTAACTCAGTTACGCGAAGAGTTGCTCACCCATATGCTCATAGTGTACGAGTAACTCATAATGAGTAACTCACAATGAGCAACCCATTTTGAGTGCAAGTAACTCAGTTACTCGATGAGTTCCTTACCCAAATACTCATAGCGCACGAGTAACTCATAATGAGTTTTGCATGCGTACTCTACTCAGTTCCTCGCACGTGCTCATACTCATTATGAGTTACTCGTGCGCTATGAGTATTTGGGTGAGCACCTCATCGAGTAACCGAGTTACTCGCACTCAAAATAGATTGCTCGTTGTGAGTTACTCATTATGAGTTACTCATACACTATGAGCATATGGGTGAGCAACTCTTCGAGTAACTGAGTTACTTGCGCTCAAAATTGGTTGCTTATTACGAGCTACTCATACATGAGTTGCTCATTATGGGTCGCTCGTTATCAGTTACTCATTAATAAGTTGCTCATTGTGAGTTACTCATATACTGTGAGCAAATGGGTGAAAACCTCATCGACTAGCTGAGTTGCTCCCGCTCAAAATGCGTTGCTCATTCTGAGTTACGCATACACTATGAGCATATGGGAGAGCTAATCAACATGCGCTGATCATTATGAGTTACTCATACGTGAGTTGCTCATTATAAGTTACTCATACACTATAAGCACACACGAGAGCAACTCATCGAGTAACTCAGTTACTCGCACTCAAACTGCGTTGCTCATTATGAGTTACTCCTACATGAGTTGGTCATTAAGAGTTACTAATATACTATGAGCATTTGGGTGAGCAACTCATCGACTAGCTGAGTTACCCGCGCTCAAAATGGGTTGCTCATATGAGTTACTCATTATGAGTTACTCATTATGAGTTACTCATACATGAGTTGCTCATTACGAGTTACTCATACATTATAAGCATATGGATGAGGAACTCATAAACTAGCCGAGTTACTCGCGCTCAAAATGGGTTGCTCATTTTGAGTTACTTATTTTGAGTTATTCATACATGAATTGCTCATTATGAGTTGCTCAGACACTATGAGTATTTGGGTGAGTAACTCATCGAGTAACCGAGTTACTCGCACTCAAAATGGATTGCTCGTTGTGAGTTACTCATTATGAGTTACTCATACACTATGAGCATATGGGTGAGCAACTCTTCGATTAACTGAGTTACTCGCGCTCAAAATGGGTTGCTCATTATGAGCTACTCATACATGAGTTGCTCATCATGGATTGCTCGTTATCAGTTACTCATACATGAGTTGCTCACTGTGAGTTACTCATATACTGTGAGCAAATGGGTGAGAACCTCATCGACTAGCTGAGCTGCTCCCGCTCAAAATGCTTTGCTCATTATGAGTTACGCATACACTATGAGCATATGGGAGAGCTAATCAACACGCGTTGCTCATTATGAGTTACTCATACGAGAGTTGCTCATTATAAGTTACTCATACACTATCAGCATATGGGTGAGTACCTCATCGAGTAACTGAGTTACTTGCGTTCAAACTGCGTTGCTCTTAATGCGTTACTCATACATGAGTTGCTCATTATGAGTTACTAATATACTATGAGCATTTCGGTGGGCAACTCATCGACTAGCTGAGTTACTCGCACTCAAAATGGGTTGCTCATATGAGTTACTCATTATGAGTTACTCATTATGAGTTACTCATTCTGAGTTACTCATTATGAGTTACTCATTATGACTTAGTCATACATGAGTTGCTCATTACGAGTTACTCATACATTATAAGCAGATGGGCGAGGAACTCATCAACTAGCCGAGTTACTCGCGCTCAAAATGTGTTGGTCATTTTGGCTTACTCATTTTGAGTTCTTCATACATGAATTGCTCATTATGAGTTACTCAGACACTATGAGTGTATTTGGGTAAGCAACTCACCGAGTAACTGAGTTACTCGCGCTCAAAATGGGTTGCTCATTATGCGTTACTCATGCGCTATAAGTATATGGATGAGCAACTCATGGAGTAACTGAGTTACTTCCGCCCAAAATGCATTGCTCATTATGAGTTGCTAATGCGCTATGAGAATATGGGTGGGCAACTCATCGAGTGACTGGGTTACTCGCGCTCAAAATGCGTTGCTCATTATGAGTTACTCATACACTATGAGTGTATGGGTGAGCAACTCATCGAGTAACCGAGTTACTCGCACTGAAAATGTGTTGCTCATTATGAGTTTGAGTCACTCACTCAAATTGAGTTGCGCTGTGAACAAATAAATAGGCGCCGAGCGCATGGTGCTCATTTTGAGTAAACGAGCGCCGCGTCCGCATGAGTTAGTGTATGGCACATCTTTGCCAGTATTGTCAAAAACTGTTCAGTCGAAGCTACAATAGAGACCGTCACGAGAAGCAGCGTTGTTGAAAACGTTTAGAAAAATAACAAGGAGAAAGTACAACCATAGCTACTGTCTCCCCCAGAGGACGTGGTGGCTGAAGTCGGCTCGAACGAAGGAAGCATAAACGAGGATTCAGAGGATAAAGAAAATGACGATGAAAACATAGAAATTGATTCCGAGGACGAAGACGACAGTGAGTTGGAATATGACAGCGGTGATCCATGAGAAGATCTCCCTGCAAAAGTTAAAGAGTCCGTTAGATCACGCTTCGGAAAACAAGTGGAGCGGTTACTGGAAAAGGGGGCAACTGAAGCGGTTGCTCAAGTGAAAGCTTTCAATGCTTTATTGCCAGATTTCAAAATAAAGTTACGGAGGTTTTACTTGCACTATCTCAAGTGGTTCCGTCGTCTTTAACGTGATCGCGTACATGAAGCAGTCATGAAAACCCTACGTCGTTTCATGGACGAAGAAGAAGATATGGATTATAAATAGGCCGCAGACGCAGCCGTGGATTGGCGAAAAGTTTTATTAAACATAATTTTAAACCGCGGCCAGTCCCTAAGAACAGAGGAAATTGTATTGTAACGAATGTGAATAAAGGTGATTGTCCCGTGAACTCTCCAAGGTTGCTTTTGCTACAATTATTGTCTTGAGAAATGTTCATGTTTGAGCTACTTGAAGCTACCATGAGCTGTCTGTAGCTACAGAGGTGTGGCAGAAAGAGGTATGGGATCAACAAAGACCGGAGGTGGGGCACCTCCTTTGGTCTAGTTTCCGTCCAAAGAAGGGCACCTTAGGAGGAGAGATAGAGAAGGGTGTGTATGCTGAAGGCATTGCAAGGTATCGCGGAAAATCGCCGTAAGAAAACGCGGAAAAATTTGTTCTTTAGTGACTGGTCAGTAGTCTTCCTCTGAAGCATCAGCCTGCAAAAGCCTTAATGTGCAGGGTTTTTCTCTAATTGAGCTAACCAGCAGTACCCCCCATTGGGAAGGAGCTCAAGATCTCAATTTTCCAGAGAGCCTTGCCTGCTGGTTAGCCGTCTTATTTCTGAACTGATCCTAGCCAACGGCCTGCAATGTCTATCAGCCAACAGTCTTTTTCTTTTAGACCGGACCCTGCAACCTTAATGGACGTCGCTTTTCCCTAAAATATGAGTCTGCAATCCTTACCGGTCACCATAGGGTCATTCCCGCCACACCAAAGCTCGTCAAATTTTCATAACATACATTCCCAACAGGTCAGCAAAGTCACGTGACCTATTATTATTATTGCGCCTCAAAGTGAAATTGTTTCCCTTTGTAATCGGCCTCGCAAAAAATCCTGGACAAAGACAAGAGGGGTAGGGGGCTACCCCTTCATTTATTGCCACGCGACAGGCCTCGGCCACATGAAAGGTACGACGTGACAGACATCATGTGAGTCACCTGCTTCATGGAGATTGGTTGCGTGACACCTGTCCTCTCCACCAAGATACGTGGCTGGCCTATAATTAAGGAGGAGCTACCCCCACCCCCTATTTTTCCTCTAGTTTTTTTAACACCCCTTGCGTATTCCAAAGGGGTACCCCCTCTTCTAACCACCCAAATATGTTCCATCTTTTCCAAGGAGCGTGGCAGTACTTTTCCAATTTTTGTTGACACTGTTGCTATGATGACTGGTGTCGCAGGGTTCCCCTCCTCTAGCCACCGAATGGTGACGCTAAAAAACAACAAATATTAGAACGTCTGCAACGCGCCAATACAACGTGGCAAAAAAAGTGGACACAGACGAAGAGTTTGTTGTTGTTGTTGTTGAAAAAATAACCAGTGTTTAATTCACATTTTGACAAAAATTCGTTTACAAACAATTGTCATTTCTTCTTGACTCACAGTTCTTGTCTGACAATCAAAATAAAAAGTGTTCATTTATCATAATGACTGTGCCTCCTGCTCTCATTTGATGTTCTTGTAGCACTGGGCATTCGCCTGTTATTGACTTTTAATACTTGTGGACTCCCTCAGGGGGCTTTTCTTCTTAGCAATTCGAATCGCTGTTTTTTGATGCTTGCGGACGTCACTCCCCGTCTCCATCAATCACCGTCTTTCCCCAAGTCACGTGGTTGGCTTCTCAGCCAATCAGAATCCTCGCATCAAAACGAGGCTAGTGGATCTGAAGGGTCCGACAATACTACTAACATAGTGCTACCCGGCGCCCCTTTGTTATTTATATCTATGTGCGGTTAAAACAATATATTAGATTTCATTTCTGCTAGAGGAAACGTCCACAGTCCTCTATTGTGTTGGCCAGACGGGGCGCCCATTAAACGACACTTTTTTGTAGAGCAACTCATAAGAGCACTTCGTTTTTGTCATCTTGATCCTCCTTTGTATGAATCACACAGTTTTCGAATAGGTGCAGCCTCTTGGGCCGCTGCCAAAGGTTTTACCGACACACAGATTCGCCAGCTAGGGCGTTGGAAATCTAACGCATTTCTTAATTATATTAGGACACCTAGCCTATCAACAAAAGTAGCTTAGTCATGAGTTTAGTCCAACACTTGGCTGGTTTACATTTTTTTTTCAGCGCTCTCTGAAAACAAAGCTCGACTGTTGACCAAAAAAAATTGGCTTAAGTGTATTCAATAAGTTGCATTAATTGCGACTAGGGAAGGCGACATAAATTAATTTATGTGCCGCCAAATAAAACTGTTTATGACTGTTACCTACTTATGTTGAATTAATTGTTTAACGTAAATTATTAAAACGGCAGTGAGAAGGGTTCAACCGGAGGGGGATGCAGACTATTTTGTGTTTAACGTTATTCTTCGCACAATCCACAAAAAGGATTGCGCAATAGTCACAAGACTATCCGGTGACTTAAATAACAATAGAAAGTTTATTGGGTAATAGTCACGATTTTGGACTGAAAAATACATAGCCTCCTTTTCATTTAGAGCCATAAGACGTGGCGTGTTCCTCGTGTTCGTCCTCTTTGTCTCAAGACCTAACGCTCTGCGAGTTTAACCCTCTTCCTCCCTTCCTCCACCTCTTATATTTTTACCTTACATTAGTTTTTTTTGTATTTGAGTCTGACCCCTTTTTTTTTCTGGTGCCCTCACCTTTGCTAGAGCTCAACGAACGAAGGAATCGTTGCTAATTAATCTTATTTGACTACACCCAACACTTGGCTGGTTTACATTTCTTTCAGCGCTCTTTGCAAAAAAAGCTGGACTCTTGACCAAAAAAATTGAAAGTGAATTGAAACTAGAATATATTCAATAAGTCGTATTTATTGGAACTGGGGAAGGAGACATAAATATTTTTTTTACACATGCCTGTAATGTTCAGCTTCGGTGGCAATGTCTTTTTCAATCTCAGTGGTTGTTGTTAAAGGAAAGTTTTCCGGCATTAGCCGTAGGCGGTATTTTTGGATAAAGCACCCGATAGATTTCAGTCTGTTTCTGTATGGAGAAAAGGACAGAACGTTCTCTGAACTCATGTCCAGTTAGACATGTTAGAAAATGTTTGGTTAATTTCTAATTTAAGTTGAAGCGGCGCATCACGAAAGTTGAACAGGCTACCGTCTGTCTTAATCAGTAACTGTAACGCTGCTAACGTGTTGTAGCGGACTTGTTCAACGAGAGGTAAAAGTAGATAAGGTGTGCTGTAAATAAAAAACTCTTTCTTGTGGTTTCCTGGATACTGGAACACAAGTCAAAAGATCGCTGGGTTTTTCGTTATACAGCTTGTTTTCTTTATCCACAAATCCGGTTAATGTGGTAGCTGCTCGTTGAGCTCAGCCGCTGAACAAAAGCTCCTTGAACATATACGCCAGCTATTTCTCTTTCCGCAAGATTTTTATTGAGAGCAAAGCTATCGACTTCCTGGGTTTTTTCAAAGGCTAATGCACTTCAAAAGCCAAATCTTGATATTTTAAAGGTTTTTTTTCCTTTAAAGACTGTTTCAGTTATATAATCTGCCAGACTATCAATGTTGTAATGGCCGAGGGGAACAGGTCCACTAAAGAGCAAGCAAGAAAGAAGGCTGAGGAACCGTGGTTTTGGGATCGTATAATCAAAGTAAACTTTGTGTTCGTGTTTAGGGGTGTCGATTGCAAGCCCAACCATTTTAGGTATATAAAAATATTTATATACAAAGGCGCCTTCATGGATGCGACATTGAAATGGGTTACCTCAACAGCTGGTCAAAAAACCGCACAAGGTGCAAAAATATGGCCTGGGCAGAGTTCAAATGTCCCTATCCTCAAGCAAATTTAACAAAGTTCACAACAGAAGCGAAAGTTGACGAGCATCACAATATGACAGCTGAAGTATTTTTTAAGGCAGGCCCTGATTGTTTGTTGCAGAGCGTGTCTGCCTCAGACCCTAAGTACTGGAGTAAAGACATGAAAGACGCTTTAGGTCTCGTAACGGATGGGTTTAATAACATAAATAATAATAATAATAATAATAATAATAATAATAATATTCATTACTTATATTGCGCTTTTTCTAAAAATAATCAAAAGCGCATTACACTTAATAGAATACATTATTAAAGATTTCAAATAAATATTATAATCTCCTAACTAATCTGTAATCTAATTTATACCATTTCACTTAAATTTTTAACAAAAGGCCTTGGCTGTTCCACAAGAATGGGGCAGGTACTATTAACAAGCGATCCCTCATAGTCGTTTTCGTTTTGAACCGCGGACTAGCTAGCAATGTACTGCTATTGTTCCGACGCAATTGATAATGTGAAGCTGGTAAGATTGAAACTAGATTCTTGAGATAGCTAGGAGCGAAACCCTGAAATATTTTTAATGTGATAAGAAGAATCTTAAAATCGGTGCACTGGTAACCAGTCAAGCTCCCGAAGTAGAGGGGTAATGTGACAGTACTTAGATGCACAGTAAACTAACCGTGCGGTTGCATTCATAACTCTTTGAAGTTTTCCAATCTGATACTCCGAAACACCATATAATATGCTATTACGATAGTCCAGTCTACATGTAATAAACGCATGCACAAGCCTTTCAGCAGATTCACGAGACAGATACTTTTCCATTTCAGCTGACTTTTAACAAAAACCCAGAAAGGCTAATTCCAGCGGTTGATTTTGCTAAAAGCCCGCAAAATTGGGTAGTATCCTTAATAAGGAACAAAAGGTGTCCGTACCGCCCACGGCGTTTTATGAAACAAATTTCAGAAACATTTTCAAGGATCACGCACAGAACGGGAAAGGCGGCGCACAAGTGGCTGCCGGCCCAAACACGAGCTACTTGCCAAGGCAGCTGAACTTTGCCGTGTGGTATGCAGCAACTGGCTGCCGCATATCACGTCAAATTCTTTTTTGATATTGGCACAAACGCCACGAAACTGAACCTGAGCCCGCAGCTGCATTCTTTTTATCTGTTTTACGTTTATTTCACCATCAGGAGAATATTGTTTGAGATAGGCGGCATTCAGAGCGTAAGCGCCTTGCCCGGAGATCCCACGTTTAGCCAGACTAACAGCTACTACGACATTACGTCTTATAATAGGCTCTGCAAAGAGTTTGTTATCGACCCCAGCAGCGATTTCCGCTAAACAAAAGTGGCGAAAACCATGGCCTAGGAAAGGTATTTATATATGTCAGAGGCGTCGGTGCCACGCCCACGTACCTAACATACCCTAGCGCGCATGCTAAGTTCAGTGATGAGCAGGGTCAGCGACGGCAATGCTGTGTGTTTCATCATCAACGATAATGGCACCGAAAACCAGTTCGATTTCTTTGTGCCTGATGAGCACACAGTGAGCACGGTTGGTTACAACAACAAGCTCAAGCAAGCAACTACAGTCATGAAGCTCGGAGTAAACAACGATGTTCATATAAGCACAAGGACTTACTGAAGTAAGGCTGTCGCGCGCTGAAACCTTTGTTTACCGCGTTCTGGGCTCACAGGACAATGTGTGCATTAGCATTCTGGGAGACGGCGGCAGAGTGAAAGAAGCGCAATTCTTGGTCCCGATGAAAGACGACATAAGACAGCCGGGCCTGTCCAAGAGTGTGCAAAGATATCAACTTGCTGTTGATGAGGCAAAGGTACGTTTAAACTTTGTCACCTGCCCGGGGGCTTGGCTGAAGCCTTCCCGGATGGTGATCAACACAGTGAGCACTGTTGGTTACAACAACCAGCTCAAGCAAGCAACTACAGGCATGAAGCTCAGATTAAACAACGATGTTCATATAAGCACAAAAAAGTTGGGATCAAACACATGGACGACGAGCTGCCAAAGACAATCCGGCCTACCAGCCACCCCTCCAATCTAATCCACAATGCAACCATTGCAGTACAGTCGGCCAAAAAAAGTGCCAGACACTTCAAGTCAGGTGCAGCGACCTCTACAGGGCCAGCTGCCCACAGCGCACGACAGGAACAAAATTTGGCTCATTTGTTGGTTTGTGTCTAGCCACTTTTGCGGTTAGTCGCGCTTGGTAACTGGCTCGATAAGAAAGGCGGCCATCGGGAGGATGAGCAGCCAAGCGTTTTTAGCGAGAAAGGTGATTACCTTGCGTGCTGTTCGAAACCACTCTCTCTTTCTGACGTGCTTGTTTTTGAGGTTCTGATCCATAATCCTAAACAAGAGCATCAACGTCCCGCGCCGCTCCATTAAAGGCCCCCTCCCTCTCTGCTGCAAGCCTTGCGCTGGCGGAGCAAGAGATTCGGACGTCACCAGTGTAGAGGTCGTCGTGAACGACGTGCCCAACAAAGTGTACAGCTAGGGCATGGAAGGGCGGGACTTGTGGGAGCAAGTTAGCCGGCATGTCGGTACAGACAACTCTGAGGTGAGCAACATGTTTGCCACCGCTTTCTACGCAGGAGACAAGTTTGATCTGTTTATTGATCTACGCTCTATGGTTGATAGAAAAATGCACGGCAGCGGCGTGCGGCAGTTAAGCACAAAGGACGACGTGCAGCTCGTAAAATGCTACATTTTCATAATTAGCGACGCACAGTTCACCGTCTAAAATAATGAACTTGAGTCTGTGCAGTACTATTAGGGATCCCGGCAATATCCTGTCAATGCCCTCATAGTTGGGCCGACGAATTCAGGGAAAACGTTAAATCTTGTTAACCATTTCGTGGCCACTTCAGGGGGAAGTTTGACTACATCGTGGTGCTATGCCCGACTGCACAACAAGACGCTCGACGGTTTTGTGGACAATGAGCCTCGCATTTTTGCGATCGCCTGTCAGCAGAACGAGGTCGAAGTCTGGCTGAAAATTTCAAGCTTCTTTTTTAAAGGAACGAATAAGCTAATCATTTTGGACAACTACGCCGCATTAAAAGAGGTGAAAGGGTGTAAGAGCCAGTTGGTTTGGCTAGGCTTCAGGGCGTGGCATGCAGGAATCAGCCTGTGGGTGCTTACCTAGCAGATCACCAGCATCGCGAAGCCCTTCCTGGAAATCGTGGCGGCGATAGTTCTTTTTTACACACCTTCAAGCAAAACCATGAAGGCCATGCACATGCCCTCTGATGTACCTGCAACAAAGCCCGCAAAAAACCCGGGCCGAGTTCATGCTGGAAAGAAATTGGCAGAACACAACCGCAAGGCACGCGAAGCAAAAAACAAGCTGAAGCGGCAGCAACAAACCAAACGGCTGCTCCGCAGAACGACCAACCACCCTCTGACGAGCAAAAAAGGATGTTTGGCTGCTAAATTCTTTCCACCGAGGGATTCATCGTCTCACTTATTAAACCGTACAACAATCGAAAGGAGATTTTGGCTGCTGTTGGGGGAACGAAAAAGGGGATCGAAGAAAAACCAAAACGAAATGCAACACCCGAAGGAAAATTAAATGGGGTTTTGACGTCTGTCACGACTGTGTATAATAGAAGCCGTCCAAAAAAGATAGTCTTCACATCTGAGCCATCGATTAATTAAAAAAAATTATTTTTATATAATCATGTCTGACAACAAGCTCCTGAAAACAGTCACCGATGCGGCCACACTCACTGGCTTGGCCGCAGCGATCGGTTGGGCCGCCAAGAAAGGTGTTAAGGAGAATTAATTTCACGGCTGACCCCAGTGGGAATGTGATGAACTACGCAAAGCTCACCGCGGTCATGGCCACTAGCATCACACTGCAGAAGTACCTCGAAGACCAGAAAATTCTTTCAACCCCGAGTGCAATACAAAAAAAATCTAAATATTATACACTATGGCTAGCGTTGCTATTATGGCTGGAGGAGCTTGCTTAACGCTGTCGCGTTTATTGGACAATTGTCTTGCTCACTACCTCTCCGGAGACAATCCCAATGCCGCAAAAGAAGAAAACGTGCGGACTGACAATGCGCTCGAGCCGTACCAGGCTGTCTATGCCAAATATCAAGAAGAACGAACGCATTCGTTTGATTGGATGGCCATGAACGACCGGATCAAACAACAGGCCAAGCAAAACCGACTACGCTTTTAAGCTCTACAATAAGGCACTCCAACAGGCCCAAATTACCTGGACTTCTACCAGCCCAGCGAGCAGCAGAAGCAAGGTGAACTCCTGTTCATTGGCGCTGGCGCACTCGCGTTTGGGTACGCGGCCCCTTGCTTCCTTTAAAATTTTTCTGCTTTATGAATACACGATGTACGCAAAGACTTGCAAAGGTCTACTACAGCCTGCAGGGGTACTAGAAAGGCCTTGCCGGTGTGAGAAAGCTTGCCGCGGCCGCCAAGGACTCTGAAGATGCCGCGAAGCAATGGTGGGTCAAGCAGGCACTTTGGCAGGTCTCCCTCTTCTCGCCACGCTACATTCCTCGGCCAAAATTCGATGTCCCCTCACCCAACGCAGTTCACCAAGCAGGCATTTTTTTTGCCACACGACAAACTGCCGCATGACTGCAAAGGTTTCAAATACGCTCTTACCGTTGTCGATATGGCTAGCCGCTACAAAGAAGCAGAACGCCTGACCTCGAAAGAGACTGTCAAGGTGGCAAAACCCTTTCAGAAGATTTACAAATGCCCGCCTTTGAAATGGCCACAACTCCTTCAGGTAGACCCTGGGCGCTAGTTCATGGGCGCTGTTACCAAAAAAAAGGGAAAATAAAGTCACGGTTCGACGCAGGCGCGTTGACATTCATCGAGACCAGGCAATCTTGGAGCGTTTTAACTGCACTCTGGCTGAGCACCTGTTCGGACACCAGTATACTGTCGGAATGCGTCAGTCAGATGACAAAAACTTGACTGAATGGGTGGCTCGGCTGCCCGCTGTTGTCTCTGCTATAAACAATGCAGTTACCAGATTGATTGGCAAAAAGCTTGCGGAAGCTATCAAGACCCAGGCCGTTTTTCCAAGCCCCCAACAAAATACACGAGACCAGTTGGACTGAACGAAAAAGCTTCCCTCCCTCGTTAATATTCGGAATTTGTACCAACGAGGCGAACTAGATGGCGGCAGCAGACGCGCTACAGATCCCATTTGGTCTTTGAAGGTTTTCAACATTGAAAGAGCTGTTACAAAGCCGAAGGAACCAGTTATTCACCATTTGCGCGATGAGCCCAAGCGCAGCTTTGTCCGTGAGGAACTTCTTGTTGCACCCCCTAATACCGAGCTACCTCCAGCTACTATTGCTAATTAATAATAATAATAACAATAATAATAATAATATTTAATATTTATATTGCGCATTTTCTATAAGAATAATCAAATGAATAATCAAGATCTAATTAAGATCTTTATGATTGTGTGGCAGGGTGCTAACTCCATCGTCCGCGATCCAGCGCTTTGAATCGAACGCGGGCGGTTAGATCTTGTTCACATGCATGCCATAGATCTCATGGCACTTGCTGTGAAGAATGTTCATTCCATGCCAAAAGGCCTCCTTGTCGAAAAGCGCCTCTTTCCTATTTTTGTGCATTATTTTTGTCTTCACAATGTACTCCGGCTTTCACGATGGAGTACATTTTGGGGCAGAGGCACACGCACTCTGCAATGGCGGTTCCGACACATTGGTCCTTCAACTTACCCAAAACCTTTTTTTTTCGCGCTGTTGTAAAGGGGATGGTTTTGTGGATAGTCGTTTTTACATTTCTATTTTGTACATTTCTATGTTTTCCTCGATGTCCTTGTAAAAATCCTCCCTCTGAACCTCTAGCAGCAGGCTCTCTGTGTCCGTGTAAATTAGTCACACGGCGCCCCGTACCTTTTTTAGTGCGTTGTAATAAAAGTCATATTCTCTCTATTCTCTATAATAGTCATCCCTGTGTAAAGAGGCTTGTTTAGCAACAGCCTGCGTTTGTGCATGTGGATTCTTGCAAGATCTTTTGAAAATATCACATGCCTTGCATATAACGGGCTGGCCACCAAACACCCAATCTTGTCCGACTCGTTGCTGCGCACAATTTTTATGTCCACTCTGTTTCGCAGGTTTTCCATCGTTTTGCCGAAAACCGAGTTGTTCATCAGCTTGTAACATTCCTTTTCGAAGTCATTCTTGGCCCGCTTCCGGACTTCCGTGTTCATCCGGATGTAAGACCCCATCCAGCAACCTTGCTCAAACTCAAGCACCCAATGCATTCCCTGCTTGAGATAGAACTGCAGGTTTCGTTAGTGGGCGAAGTAGTTCTTTTTGTCCTGCAGTGTGAGGACAAGCTTCTCGCCTTTTTGGCCCTCTAAGCCCATTTCTTCCATCAACCTTCTCTGGCAGGCCGACATCCACACTGCTTCCATGGCTTTTTTCTCTGGCGCCATGTGTGGATAGCTATTGTGCTCTGCGTGAAGCTCTTCTAGGTACTGCAGGACCACCTTTAAGACCTCTTCCTCTGTGGGCAGCACCCGCTTCCAGGTGAACCCTTATTTTGGCAGCGGCCTGCTCATGGCCCAGCCGTAGAGGTCGTTGGCGGCGAGATATGAAATGGATTTGCGTTGACCTTGCTGTAAAACGTTTCTTTTTCTGGCGACTTGGGCCCGTTGAATCTTTCCCATCTGTCGATGTTCTCGTAGCGATAGATCCCCTTTTTGCTCAATAACTTGAGCTTTTCCTCCTTGTTTGCCAGCCATGCCGTTACTTTTAATTCTTCCCGCGAAGTGCAGCGCACAAGATAATATAGGCTTCTGGGAAGAAAGCCTTAGCCGTCAATGAAACGCAAGCCTCCAGCTGAGAAGGAGATGTATTTTTCCATGTTGTTGGGGATGCATGTTACTTGCTTTCCTTGCCGCTCCAACACACTCATCAACTGATGCCCATTAAAACCTTTGAGGTTGTGGAAGAACAACCGGTATGGGCGCCGGTTTGGACCGCTTTTTATTTTGCTTTGCTACCTGCTGCCCTGCTCTCGTACATGCATTTTCTGTGCGACTGGCCGCAATATAGCCATGTACACAGGTTTGGAATCCAAACATTTTCGAAAATGTGCTGCTGTGTCGCGCCTGTGTAGCTTGCCCAGTCCTCTGGCGTCTTTACAAGAGGCTGCTTGTCTGCGAGTGCCTTTTTTGTTTTTTCTTCATATTTTAGGAGTTGCAATATCAGCATCTCTGCGGCGTTTCTACCTCTGTAGTGTATTGGTCCCAAGGTTTACCTGTCGCTCTTTACGATTGTGTATGCGCAGCCGCATGTTTCTTGCCAACTAGTCTTTTCTGTTTTACTAGCCTCCGGCTCTTTCTCTCTTTCACAGCCTGGGAACTTATTTATCGAAGCCTCCAGATCGGCATAAATCACGAAGGGGGCTTTCATTTGTTTGTGGTAATTCTTGAAATTCAGCCTGTTTTCCCCCTCTTTGGGCATCTCTATCCTTGTTGGCCGCTCATTTACTTCCCAGCAACAATTTTTTGTGGATTTCTAACAAAAAACCTATGAAACAAAAAAAAAAACCTGTTAAGCACCTTTCGAAGTATTGCTTTTTCCGTTGGTGCCTTGTTTGATCGTATAGCAGGGCGCTTAGTCTCTTTACTTAAGTGTACTGCAGCCTTTCCCCTAACACAATTAGCATCAGGTTTATTCGCGCACTTCTGCTCTTCTCTCACTCAGACGATAAAAAACGAAATTGTCTTCCCCCCAGCCAAAAGCATTTATGGCGAGGTTTTCATTTTGCCTCCCAAGCCGGTCTATTTGCGTGATCGCCGTTGGGAAGTTAAGACCGATATAGCCAATGCCATCTTCGGTTGGATGGCTGGTTACCCTTATTGGGCTTTTACCTGCTGGTAAAATTATGGCCTATAAGGGCAAATGTTCCCAAACCTGTTTAAAACAGTTTGCTTTTGCTTGTTTTGGCAACTGTTAGACAATTTGAGCAAATCTTTGTGTATTTGCAAGTTTTGGCAAATGTGGCTTAACTTTAAGAAAACGGTCTGTTTTTTTGCAGGTGCAAAAAAGTCAAACTCGTTCAAAAGTCTGCTTTCCTTTTTTTTTAAACTGGCGAAATTTGATGTAAACCGTCTGTATTTATTTCCTGATATTTTAAATGTTGGCCAGTGTGTTAAAAAACGCCTTGAATGGGCAAATGTTGCCAAACTTGTGGAAAACAGTCTTCTGTTTCGGCTTATTTTGGCAACTGCGTAGTGTTGATAAATGTCGCTTCAATTGATGAAGCCACGTTGAAAATAGTCTGTTTTCGTCTTGAACGAGCAAGTGATGCCAAAATTGCGTAAAACAGTGTATTTCACCTTCTTTTGGCATCGGCAGGGGAATTCGATCAAACCCGTCTCTTTTAGCTAGTTTTTGTAGATGTGACTCAACTTGATAAAATACAGTAATTTACTGCTTGTAAGGGCAAATGTTTGAAAACTTGTAGAAAACAGTCTATTTTGGCTGCTTCTGGCAACTGTGCAAAAACGTTTTGAAAAATATGTGGTTTTGGTAGTACTGGTAAATGTTGTTTTAATTGATGAAGACAGTGTGTTTTGCTGTGCATGTGCAAAAGTTGCCAAACGCGCTGAAAATAGTCTGTTTTATGAGCTTTTCAAACTTGTTTTTGGCCAAATTTACTGACCTGTTTCTTTGCTAGTTTTGATAGATCTCGTAGAGGACGCTCGGTTCGAGTCAATCTCCAGGAAGTTCTTTAACTCAGCATACAGACTAACGGGTTAATCTTGACATTTGAGGCAGCTCCAAATTCCCAGATCAATTGAAGGGCAAATGTCGCCAAACTTGCAGAAAACAGTCTGTTTGGAATGTTTTTGGCATCTGTAGGCAAACGATCTGAAAACAATGTCTTTTGGTAGTATTGGTAAATGTCGCTCCAGCTAAAGACAGTGTGTTTTGCCTGGCATGTGCATTGCTGCCAAAGTCGTTTAAAATTGTCAATTTTGGGTGCTTATCACAACTTTTGCTTAATTTCCAGACAACTGTGTGGTTTTGCTAGTTTTGTAAAAATGGTTTCACTTTATGAAAACGGTGTGTTTTGGCTTGAATGTGCAAATGTTTCCAAACTTGTAGAAAACAGTCTGTATCAGCTTCTTTTGGTAACTGTGAGACAATTTGAAGAAAACTTTGCGTTTCCACAAGATTTACTAACAGGAGTGCAAATCTTGCAAAACTAATTGAAAACAGCCTTTTTCTACTTTTTTTTAGCAGCTGTGGGGCAATTTGATGAATCATGTATCTTTTAGCTAGGTTTTGCAAATTGACTCAATTTGATGACAACAGTGTTTTTCAGCTTGTATTGGCAAATGCTACCTAACTTTTAGAAAACGGTCTGTTTTGGCTGTTTTTAAAATCTGTGGAAAAACGTTTTGAAAAGAATGTGGTAATAATGGTGCATGTCGCTTCACTTGATGAAGACAGTGTGTTTTGCCTTGCATGTGCAAAGATGCCAGTCTGTTTTGCTTTTTACAACTATGGCCAAATTTACTGAAAATATGTTTTGCTAGTTTGAGTAATTTTATGGAAACGTGGTGTTTCGGCTTGAATATTTGTTAAAAACAGTTCGTTTTCGCTTGTTTTGGCAATTGTGAGACAATTTCATCAAAACGCTTTGTTTTTGCTTGTTTTGGCAAATGTGGCTTAACTTAGTGAAAACGGTCTGTTTTGCCTTGAAGGTACAGAAGTTGTCAACTTCGCTCAAAACGGTCTGCTTTCGGTTTTTTTTTTCACTTTGGCGAAACTGGAAGTAAACCGTCTGTATTTGTTAGGTTTGTGAAGTTTTTGCTAGTTGTAGTAAAAGTGACTAACTTCATGAAATCGGTGTGTCTTGGCTTATTTGTGCAAATGTTGACAAATCTTTGTGATCAAATCTTTGTGTTTTAGCTAGTTTTGGCAAATGTGGCTTACCTTTATGAAAACGGTCTGTTTTGCCTTGCGGGTGCAAAAAAGGTCAAACTCGTTCAAAACAGTCTGCCTTCCTTCTTTTTTAAACTTTGGCAAAATGTGGTGTAAACCATCTGTATTTGCTGGTTTTTGTGAACAATGGCCAGTGTGTTACAAAACGCCTTGAACGCTTCAATTGATCAAGACACTGTGTTACCAAACGCGTTGTAAATAGTCTTTTTTGGGTGCTTTTTACATTTTTTGCCAAATTTACCGACAACTCTGTGCTTTTTACTTTTGATAAAAGTGGCTTAACTTTATGCAAACTGTGTGTTTTGGCTTGAATGAGCAAATGTTGCCAACGTTGTTCAAAGCAATCTGTTTATGGTTGGTTTGGTAACTCAGGGAAAACTTGATGAAAACTGTCTATTTTTTGCATGTTTTGGCAAATATAACTTAAGTTTATAAAAACGGTGTGGTTTGGCTTACATGTGCAAAGGTGGTCGAAGTTGTTCAAAACAGGCTAATTCCGTTTATCTTAAATTTTTGGCCGACGCTTGATAAAAACCGTCTGTTTTCGCCAGTTTTTGTAAATGTTGGCCAAGTGATAAAAATCGCTTTGAATGGGTACACAATGCCAAACTTTTTAAAACAATCTGTTTCAGTTTCTTTTGGAAACTGTTGGATAACTTTCTCAAACTCGTCTCTTTTAGCTAGATTTTCTAAATATGTCTCAACTTGATAAAATACTTTTTTTTACGCCTTGTAAGGTGAAATGTTGCAAACTTGTTAAAAAAACAGTCTGTCTCGTCTTCTTTTGGGAACTGTGGGACAATTCGATGAAAGTTGTTTTTTTTGCATGTTTTGGCAAATGTGGCTTAACTCAATGTAAACAGTGTTTTTTTGCGTTCAAGGTGCAAATGTTACCAGACCTGTTGAATACAGTCTGTTTCGACTTCCTTTAGCAACTGTGCGACGCGCCTCTTTCAGCTAGGTTTTGCAAATGTGACTCTATTTGATGAAAACAGCCTGTAAGGAAAAATGTTACCAAACGTGAAGAAAACAGTCTGTTCTGGCTGCTTTTCGCAACTGTAACAAAACGTTTTGAAAACAAAAAGTGTTTTTGGTAGAATTGGTACATGTTACTTCACTTTATGAAGACAGTTTGTTTGTTTTGCCTCCAAGTCCAACGTTGCTGTTATTGCAAATGTGGCTTAAATTTAAGAAAACAGCCTATGTTGCCTTGCAGTTTTAGTAAAAGTGACTTAAGTTTAAGAAAACGGTGTTTTTAATTGTGCGAATGTTAACAAAATTGTTTGAAACAGTCCGTTTTGACTTCTTCTGATTTGGGAAAGTTCATAGCTTGTCATGCGTTTCCTCTTTTCCTTTCCCTTGGCCTTGTTGGATTTGCTGTTAGTTGGTGGTTCGATTTCATCAATCTTTCCGTGCTCGAACTCGTCATCTTCATCGCCCATGTCATCGTTCAAACTTCTCTTTGGTCGCTTACTGTTTGCTGCTAGTGAATTAGCAAAAGAAGCCCGGTTTGTTCTTGGCGGATTACTATTGCTCAGATCTGGATGGAAAAAACTCTGAATGCAATCTTCATCCCCTTTTGTCACGTACTGCCAGGCACTAAAATAATTTGCGTGGATAGGGGAGAAGTGAACCGAGATTCCACACCGCTCCAACAAAAATCTCTTACTACACAACCACCGTTGATTTTTATCCAACTTGACAGCCATATGGTAGAACATGGTTGTTCCATGGAACAACAAACTGAATTATTTTGGCTGGGGTATCATAGAAAGAATCAACAACGGCATCCACGAAAGACTGTCTTGTAGGAAAGCGGGCTTCATCTGCTTGACTGTACGTTATTAAGTACACTTTACGTACAGCACGAGCGTTGATCTCTTGCCGGTTTACTTCAGGCATCTCGGTACCGGTATGCTTCTGTGTTTCACTTGCTTCGGAGGAAGCTGAATCGGACTCATGTCCTTTTATCATTTCCATAACGACTTCAAGAAGGGAAAATAAGTGTTATTATGCCTTGCGAAATTGATTGCGAACATGCCGAAGACGACGACAATCACTTTGGAAAGAAACATTTGATACCACCAAAAGACATCACGCACAAAATTCGTTAGCTAAGAACTTGATTTTTTTAATGCTAAAAACTACCACACATGACAATTTTCTAAATATGTACTTTACTTGGCAGATATTTCCTTAATATAAATATCGTGAAGACATGATAGCACCCCGTCCAACACAAAAAAGGCAATATAACAATATTACCACCTCGGACAATAACTGACAAAAGTAGTTGAGACATTTTCTAAAATGTAATGACAGTGTACTCAGTTTCACTTTTTGCTGTTCAGAAAAGATTTTCAAACACAAATCCCCCCTCCCCCTAACCATTGTTGTACCGGGATAAACGCTGGTTCCCACCTAGCAAATTGTTTGGGGGGCGGATGGGGGTATATTCTAGTAGGTAAAGGGCATTTTAAGGCTAGGTATGCCAAAAAAAGGAGAATATCTCAACATTTTTCACCCTCATTGGAGATTAAACGGAAAACGTATCGCGAGTCACACCCTGAGGGAGTCCGCAAGCATCAAAAAAACAGCAACTGGACGTGCTGAAGAAGAAACGCCCCCTTAGGAGGTCCACAAGTATTAAAGGTCAATGGCAGGCGAACGCCCAGTGCTGCAACATCATCAAACGAGAGCAGGAGGCACAGCCATCATGTTGAATGGACACTTTTTATTTTTATTGTCAGACAAGACCTGTGAGTCAAGAAAAAATGACAATTGTTTGTAAAGGAATTTTTATGAAAATTTGAATTAAACACTGGCTATTTTTTCAACAACAACAATAGCAAACTCTCTGTCTGTGTCCATGCTTTGCTTTTATTGGCGCGCTGCAAACGTTCTAATATTTGTTGTTTTTTAGGTTCACCAAAGCGTGGTTAGAGGAGGGGTACCCTACGACACCAGTAACAATAGCAACAGTGTCAAAAAAATTGGAAAAGTACTGCCACGCTCCTTGGAAAGCGCAAACCAAGGAGGGGGTACCCCTTTGGAACACGAAAGGGGTGCTGGGAAAAATAGAGGAAAAATAGGGGATAGGGGTACCCCCTCCTTCAGTATAGGCCAACCAGGCATTTTGGTGGAGATGACAGGCGTCACGCAACCAATCTCCATCAAGCAGGTGACTCACGTGATTTCTGTCAAGTCATACCTTTCATGTGGCCGAGGCCTGTCACGTGGCAATAAATGAAGGGGTAGCCCCCCCAACCCTCTTGTCTATGCACAGGATTTTTTGCGAGGGCGACTACAAAGGGAAACACTTTCACTTGGAGGCACAACAATAATAATAATAATATTCATAATAAAAATAGATCACGTGACTCTGCTGACCTGTTGGGAATGTCTGTTATGAAATTTTGACCAACTCCCGTGTGGCGGGAATGACTCTATGCTGACCGGTAGGAATTGCAGGCTCATATTTCAGGGAAAAGCGACGTCCATTAAGGTTGCAGGGTCTAGTCTAAAAGAAAAAGACTGCTGGCTGATAGACATTGCAGGCTCAGGCCTTAGGATAAGACCGTTGGCTAGGATCAACTCATAAGAAAAGATGGTTAACTAATAATGAGTAACTCACAATGAGCAACCCATTGTGAATGCGAGTAACTCAGTTACTCGATGAGTTGCTTACCCAAATACTCCTAGCGCACGACTAACTCAATAAGTTTTGCATGCGTACTCTACTCAGTTCCTCACAGGTGCTCATACTCATTATGAGTTACTCGCGCACTATGAGCATATGGGTAAGCAACTCTTCGAGTAGCTGAATTACTCGCGCTTAAAATTGGTTGCTCATTATGAGCTACTCATACATGAGTTGCTCATTATGGGTTGTTCGTTATGAGTTACTCATACATGAGCTGCTCATTATGAGTAACTCATATACTGTGAGCATATGGGTGAGCAACTCATCAGCTAGCTGCGTTGCTCCCGCTCAAAATGCTTTGCTCATTATGAGTTACTCATACACTATGAGCAAATGGGAGAGCTAATCAACATGCGTTGCTCATTATGAGTTAGTCATACGTGAGTTGCTCATTATAAGTTACTCATACACTATGAGCATATGGGTGAGCACCTCATCGAGAAACGGAGTTACTCGTGCTCAAACTGCGTTGATCATTACGAGTTACTCATACATTATAAGAATATGGGTGAGCAACTCATCAACTAACCGAGTTACTCGCGCTCAAAATGTGTTGCTCATTTTGAGTTATTCATACGTGAGTTGCTCATTATCAGTTACTCAGACACTATGAGTGTATGGGTAAGCAACTCACCGAGTAACTGAGTTACTCGCGCTCAAAACGCGTTGCTCATTATGCGTTACTCATGCGCTATAAGCATATGGCTGAGCAACGCATGGAGTAACTGAGTTACTTCCGCTCAAAATGCATTGCTTATTATGAGTTACTTATGCGTAGGAGTATATGGGTGAGCAACTCTTCGAGTAACCGAGTTACTCGCGCTGAAAATGTGTTGCTCATTATGAGTTTGAGTCACTAACTCAAATTAAGTTGCGCTGTGAACATATAAATAAGTGCCAGGCGCATGGTGCTCATTTTGAGTAAAAGAGCGCCGAGGCTGCATGCGTTAGTGTATGGCACATGTCAGTCACCGTTAAGTCGAAGCTACAATAGAGACCGTCGCGAGAAGTGGGGTTAATGGAAACGTTTAGAAAAGTAACAAGGGGAAAGTACAACCATGGCTACTGTCTCCCCTAGAGGACGTGGTGTCTGAAGTCGGCTCAAACGAAAGAAACATAAACGAGGATTCAGAGGATAAATAAAATGACGATGAAAACATGGAAATTGATTCCGAGGACGAAGACGAGAGTAAGTTGGAATATGACAGCGGTGATCCATGGGAAGATCTCCCTGCAAAAGTTAAAGAATGCCTTAGATCATGCTTCGGAAAACAAGTGGAGCGGTTACTGGAAAAGGGGGCATCTGAAGTGGTTGCTTAAGCCAAAGCTTTGAATGCTTTATTGGCAGATTTCCGGATAAAGATACAGAGGTTGTACTTGCACTCAAGTGGTTCCGTCGTCTTAAACGTGATCACGTACACGAAACAGTCATGAAAACCCTACGTCGTTTCATGGACGAAGAAGAAGATATGGATTAAAAAGAGGCCGCGGACGCAGCCGTGGATTGGCGAAATTTTTTATTAAACAGAATTTTTAAACCGCGGCCAGTCCCTAAGAACAGAGGGAATTGTATTGTAACGAACTTGAATAAAAGTGATTGTCACGTGAACTCTCCAAGGTTGCTTTTGCTACAATTATTGTCTTCAGAAATGTTCATGTTTGAGCTACTATAAGCTACCCTGAGCTGTCTGTAGTTACAGAGGTGTGGCAGAGAGAGGTATGGGATCAACAAAGATCGGAGGTGGCGCACCTCCCTTGGTCTAGTTTTCACCCAAATAAGGGCGCCCTAGGAGGAGGGTTAGGGGAGGTTGTGTATGCTGCAAGGCGTTGCAAAGTATCGCGGAAAATCGCCGCGAGAGACCGCGTAAAAATTTGTTCTTTAGTGACTGGTTAGTAGTCTTCCTCTGAAGCCTCAGCCCGCAAAATCCTTAATGGACAGGGTTCTTCTCTAATTGAGCTAGCCAGCAGTACTCCCCATTGGGCCGGGGCTAATGATCTCAATTCTCCAGAGAGCCTAGCCTGCTCATTGGCCGTCTTTTTTCTGACCTGATCCTTGTCAACGGCCTGCAATGTCTATGAGCTAGCAGTCTTTTTCTGTTAGACCGGACAATGCAACCTTAATGGACGTCGCTTTTCCCTGAAATATGAGCCTGCAACCCCTACCGGTCAGCATAGGGTCATTCCTGCCACACGGGAGTGGGTCAAATTTTCATAACATACATTCCCAACAGGTCAACAGAGTCACGTGATCTATTATTATTATTATGATTATTATTATTATCATTGTTGCGCCTCCAAGTGAAATCGTTTACCTTTGTAGTCCCCCTCGCAAAAAATCCTGGGCAAGGAAAAGAGGGGTAAAGGGCTACCCCGTGACAGGCCTCGGCCACATGAAAGGTATGACGTGACAGACATCATTTGAGTCACCCGCTTCACGGAGATTGGTTGTGTGACACCTGTCATCTCTAGCAAGATACCTAGTTTGTCTATAATGAAGAAAGGGGTACCCCCACCCCCTATTTTTCCTCTATTTTTCCCAGCACCCCTTGCGTATTCCAAAGGGGTACCCCCTCCTCTAACCACCCAAATATGGTCCATGCTTTCCAAGGAGCGTGGCAGTACTTTTCCAATTTTTGTTGACACTGTTGCTATGGCGGCTGCTGTTGTAGGGTACACCTCCTCTAACCACCGAATGGTGACACTAAAAGACAACAAATATTAGAACGTTTGCAACGCGCCAATACAACGTGGCAAAAAAATGGACACAGACGGAGAGTTTGTTGTTGTTCAAAATATAACCACTGTTTAATTCAAATTTTCACAAAAATTCATTTACAAAAAATTGTCATTTTTCCTTGACTCACAGGTCTTGTCTTACAATCAAAAAATAAAAAGTGTTTATTCAACATGATGACTGTGCCTTGTGCTCTCGTTTGATGTTTTTGTAGCACTGGGCGTTCGCCTGCCATTGACCTGTATACTTTTTGGACTCCTCAGGGGGCGTTTCTTCTTAGCACGTCGAATCGCTTTTTTTAATGCTTGCGGACTCCCTCAGGGTGTGACTCGCGATACTCTTTCCGTTTAATCTCGGTCAATTTCTCCCGATTCTTTTGTCTCTATCTCCTGTTTTGGTCACGTATGACCTCAGGGTGTTTTTTTGCGGTACCTTCTTTTTTGCTCCAGAAAAATGTCAGGGTGCTTCTCGCGTTACCTTTTTCTTTGCTCCCGTTGTTTCATTTTCATTTCCATTAACTCCATGAGGGGTCTCTTCTTACCCTTTCATCCTCTACCTCCGTTCTCTCCAGTTGCGTTCTTTCCTCGTTCACCGCCTCATTCAAGATCCCCTCGTCATTGACATTTACAAAAACTGGTCAGATCGTCTAAACCCTCTCTTCTCTTGTCTTCTGTCATCTTGAAAACGGACTAAGTAGGCTGAGAGTAAAGCCCCGCTACAATACTGAGGGTTTTATACCCAGAAAATTGCAAAGGAATAATGGAAACGGGGAGGGGGTACCCCACCCATATACTTTTTGTATGCCAAATGGATCTAAAAGGACGATGGGTAAAAACAAATAGGAGGGAGGTGGTATCCCGACCACTTTATTATTTTTTAAATTCACGTGACTTTTCCATGGCAGGGGGCTATACATGTAAGTGTCACCAAGTGTCTCCTTTTTTGGATCTTTTGAGCCCACGATCTACCTTTCAACGACTGGTCAGCGGTGTCCCACCCTAGGCAGAGGGCTATTCTGGCACGTCATATAAGCGTCACGAAGTGTCCATGGTCACGTGGTATGGTGGTTGCTATGGTGATTTATTCCCCTTTTGGGCATCCATTTATGACGTCACATCCTGTTTGTTAGTTCCGGTATGACGCCACTCCATGTCGCCATCAATCACCGTCCTTTTCCCAAGACTTCTGTGATTGGCTTCTCTGCCAATCAGAACCCTCGCACCAAGACGAGGCTAGTGAATCTGAAGGGTCCGCCAATACTACTAACATAGTGCTACCGGGCGCCCCTTTGTTATTTATATCCCTGTCCCGTTAAAACAACGGCCTCTCTAATGTGTTGGCCAGACGGGGCGCCCATTAAACGACACTTTTTTGTAGAGCGACTCAGTGGAGCACTTCGTTTTTGCCATCTTGATCCTCCTTTGTATGAATCACACAGTTTTTGGATAGGCGCAGCCACTTGGGCTGCTGCTAAAGGTTTTACCGACACATAGATTCGCCAGTTAGGACGCTGGAAATCTAACGCATTTCTTAATTATATTAGTACACCTAGCCTATCAACAAAAGTAGCTTAGTCATGAGTTTAGTCCACAAGCAGGTGCTGTGACAGTTTGCTTTTTCTCCTCCCAGGTCTATTTTTCGGTCAACAGTCTTCAGGTGGGGCGGGCCTCCCT
>Ga0126336_10000027_pt1 | contig 28178 bp, 13 predicted proteins | sample SidCmetagenome_FD_92530 | JGI IMG/M metagenome (GOLD analysis project Ga0126336, IMG submission 92530) | Coral microbial communities from El Islote,Puerto Morelos, Mexico - Siderastrea C C metagenome | ecosystem: Host-associated > Invertebrates > Cnidaria > Coral | place: El Islote,Puerto... | reverse complement strand
GTTTGTTGTAGATCCACTCGCCTGCGGCTCGTGGATCTACAACACTTTGACAATGTTATGACGAAATTTATCATCAATAAGAGGACAGACGCATAAAAAACTGACGTCAATTTGTTAAATAGACGATCGCCTTTCCTAACTAACAAGCTCCTCCTTTCTGACTAACAAGCTCCATCATCATCATCGTCATCATCATCATCGAAATACCTCTCTTAGGGGGGTTTCAAAGCTCCCCAGCCAACCGTAACCAGGTCAGACAGCGTCGTTATCTAGGGAGGAAATCGAGGCTAGTCTTGATATAGGTCTGGTTACTCCTTCCCTTGACGCTTACGCCCTTGATATGATACCACTGTTCAGCCCCCTTTTTCTCCGCGCTGATCCTGAAATAATCCGCATGTAATTCTTGGAATGGCGTTCAAACCAAGGGATTGCGGAGTGACCAAAATGAAGGAAATTGAAATTTTCTTCGAGTATTTATCCACTTGAGATTATTTCCAATCTTCGCTAGCATTTTTCAACAAATTGGCAAAAATTGATCAGTATGGAAATCAAATACGGTGTACTATATATTTAAATTATAACTAGTAACAATATTAAAATAAAAGAAAATAATATAAAATCCTCTTCTTTTTTAATTTTAACAAGAAATGAAATTAAAATTTTGAACTCTTAGCTGTTGGTTATTATGGACAAAATGGTTCTATAATACAATTAGTAAACGTTTGTTAGCTACTGACCTAAAGATAAAATGAACTATGAGCAATCGGGCACAACTGCTACTTTCAACGATTTTTAAAGAAACGATGTAAAACTTTTGAATATAGGTAGCAAAATGGCATTTTGAACGAAACAGGAACGTAAGAGTCGTCCAAATTTTAAGGTCAAAATTAACAATTTGCGTGAGAGTGGTACACTTACTGAAAGCAACACCAGTCCACCATGAAAAATATATGGGAAATTTTAGCAAGTCACCACTCTTCATCTTTCGTACTCTCATTAGAAAGGTAACACCCTTCGCTGTACTACGCCATTTTAACTGGAATAAACTCCTTCAGGCTCCCCGAATTTCTTGTTGCTCTTTAGACAAAATTCCTCTGTCATTTTGCCTTCGCCGAAATTCTGTTTTAAGTGGTCGATAACATTCCCGCCTTTCTCCTTTTCGAGCAGGGGTGGCAATCAGCCAAAATCTCGCGCTTGGCTAATTATTTGGTTAATTATGACTTTCGAAAACGTTTGTTGGGTGCCATTGTAAGACGTGCCACAATAGCCTGAAGGGTAATTTTGTAACTGAACACAGTGATCCATGTCCGCGGCTTTCGATTTTTATTGTAGATTTAATTTTGTTAAGAATGGTTAACAATGAAAGCATTCATTGGAAAATGTGAAAAAAATAAGTGAGACTAACAAAGACGTGAAAAAAGTCCGCAACATTTTCGAGTATTCGAGTATTTTTGGAAGAATAAAGGATAGAATTTTCCTCAATTTCAAGTACCATAAGTGGTGGAATTTCGGGGTCAGCGTGGAAAAAACGGGGCTCGTTTCGGAGTCGGGACCATTTCAGTGGCAATTTGGGGATCACTTCGGGGTCGGCATCATTTCGGGGGCTGTACACCACTCCATCCATGCCACATGTCCTAGGCGAGCGACAAGAAAGGTGCATGGAGGTGTGACTAGGAAATTCACGTATGTCATTGATAGGCCACTACGGTGCTATTGTGTAGAGCGTAGTAAATCTGTCAGAAGTTTTTCATGATTTTTATAATTTGTTTGAGAAGTGGGAGATTTGGGAAACTTGAGTAAGTTGTGAACAAGGAAGACTTAAAGGTGATTAAATATTAAAATTTGACGTTAATAAAAATTAATTGATGTTATTAGGAAATCTCTCACAAGAAAAATTGGCAAAGTATGTGTTTTAATTGTGTTTCTTTATAACTCTGGAGTGTTGGAATAGCAGGTGGCGTGATAACAGTAACATTACAACTGCCAATTGAATGCTATTATGATTTTAGCGGATTAAGGTACAGAGATGTTTTTGTTGTTATTGTTGTTGTTGTTGTTGATAGGCCCTTGAAGCAAATCACAGAAAGACTTTGCCATCCCTTTGAAAGACCTTAATACAAATCACAGACCGGCTTTAGACAAATAACACGTGTAGAATTCATTTACGTGTGTAGTTTAGCTGGAATTTAAAAGCGCTAAGTGTGCACCTAAGCATTCTCTTGAGATTTCAGTGTGCGCTAAGAATCGAAGACCTATTTAAAAGTCAAAAACTAATTTTTCAGTTCGTCAGTTGTTGCGGCCGTTTCTTGGTCATAGTAAAAGCTTCATTTGTCTTTACAAATGTCGTCACAGTTTTGTAAGTATTTCATATTGTACTCGTATTTATCATCGTGTATTTTAGTTGTTTTCTCTTCAATTATATTTTTGCATTCAGTTGAATGTTTTTTCTATCCTTCTTAGTTGAATCGCTACATCGCTAGAATTGTTCTTCGCATCGGTTTGTCAAATCAGTTGTTTTTCATTAAATTTTAATTATAAGCCAATTCAAAACCTAGTGATTTGTTTTCTTTCGACCCGTACCAAGTGTATTGACCATCATCAGATTGACGGTGCGAAGTCTTTCTTAATCCCAACTGTCGAACTATCGAATAGCTAACTAGCCTCCCACGCGGTCGTTCTCATAACCTCCTCCACACTGTGGGGAGGAGGATAATACGACTCCCCTAAAAACGACCGTGTGGGAGACTGATAGCTTACCGACCAACATTGGATCTAGTCTTCATATGAGGGCTTAGAGTGATTGGGTAACTTTAATAGGAAGGCCATTAGTTTCTTAGTCCCACTAGTGTTCTTGGTCAGAATCGTGGATACATTTTCCCTTACTTTTCCTGGGTTAACGCATATTGAATGAGCGACAGAGCTGCCGTCAAAAGTTTGGATTTCCTCTATACCTTTAATAAGCATAAACTTAAGGTGGCCCGATATTGCTTTGGTAGCCAACGACAAAAAACTGACAAAGTCCAGATACGATTTCAATAGCCCGTACGTTCCTTCTATTGCAAAAAACCTTGCTACTTTGCAATGCGATATAGAGTATAGCCTATTAGAATCGCAGAGAGATTTTCATTTTCGTCAGTTCCCACTAAAATAATCACTTTCTGACTTCGTCTACAAGACTACTTTGAAAACAATACCGGGAATAAGTTAATGCTTTGTTTTATTGCGTATGAAAACAAAAGGGATTTCCTTCTTATTAACCGAGCGCGAGGGCCGTACTGGGAGAATATTCCTGGGGTCTTTCTGGACAAGAAATTTATTATATGGCTTTGCCTAACATTTTATTACTTGAAAAGTAAGCCGTGGCGGATTGGTCTAGATGAAACAGTTTACTGGGAAGCATTCAAGACTCAACAGTTCTATTTTACACACAAAAAAATACATCGCACAAGAAAAAGTAAAAACTTTCAAAGAAACTGTCTCTTTTCGTTTAGCTTCAACTCATTCGAACTATTTGAATCAAATGTACCTTCACATTTTCTATATTCCCGCTTTACCAGCCGGGCATTAACATCGCTCATAATGCCCGTGGACATTAGGGAAAATCCGGCCCAATGGCTAGAGCTTTTAAATATATAACGCGCGCTGTGAGTGCACGGGCATTATGAGCGATGTTAAGGCCCAGCTGGAAAAGCGCGGGAAACGGCGTGGCGAATAATTTGACGTTAAATGAAAGGACACAGTATTTCTTTTTCTTAAGTTGTTACTTTTTTGTGTGATATAATTTTTTTTGTTTGAAATAAAACTGCTGGGTCACTTGATTTGAGTGCTTTCTGGTAATTTTTTCATTCATCCCAATCACGGTTGCACAGCCATATAATAAACGTCGTATGAACTCTCACTAGCTCGGGACTGTACTGGAAGAATAACGCCCTCAGTCTTTCTTGTACGCACCTCGCTTCGCTAGGTCCGTTCCAGAAAGACCTCAAGCAATATTCTCCCAGTACGGCCCTCGCGCTCGGTTAATGAGAAGTAATTATAAAACGAGTGCGAATTTTTTTCCCTCTTTAGTCAGGCTAATCAAAGGCGGCCATCTTTAGTGAAATCAGAGAACACTCCTCTTACACAAAATGTATTAGGTAAGCTTCAAATACGAACAATACGAAAAGTTGACCAAGAACAAAAACGCAAGAACAAATTAATTACCCACCTCCTTATTTTATTGTAACCGATATTGTTTTTTAACTGTATTGTTACAGTGATTACGACTCGTATAACAGAGTTTTTAAAAATAGCGTTAATACTGTTTCCTCATGTAGTATTGTTTTACATCGGGTGATGCTTCAATTTCATATGTTCCCGACTTTTACAAATAGTCCGTATTTAAGTGCTTTTTCAAGTGAGAGTTGTAATACCAAAACTTAATCAATACCTCCTAATAACAACAGAAGGAAACTACACAGTGAACCAATGATGCTGGTTAAAACTGGCGCCAAGAGCGGGGAAACGGTTCTGACACGCACAAGTAGATTTGGTTTCACATCTTATTTGATAATTAACTAGCGCAAGTGTCTTTAATAACAAATTACACAATGATGTAGAACAAAGCAACACAAACGCGAAATGCTCTAAGATGTTTTTAAACGAAGTTTAGACCACGTTTTACAAAACTGTGGTCTAAGCCAATTTTATTACGGCCAACTACAATATTCAAACTTTTTTTTTTTTTTGACGGCAAACAGTGTGAAGAAGGCATGTAGCCCGGACAAGAAAGACTTCAATCTGCTTAAAATGGCACACTTAAAAATAGATTTGGAGGTCCAGTCTTGGTCATAAAGCGTGAACTAAGTTAGACCTCGTTTAAACAACCGGCCCTAAGTTCTAAAAGCTAAAGAAATATTGTCACAATCCATTCTGGTGACGTGGTAATACATAAATCTAACAACCATAGGGATTGCTCTGCCATTAGTGTGGAATGTTTGCAATCTTTCTCTGACGCCTTATCAGTCGGAGCTTTAGCGGCACAAAATGCCGTCTATTTTGCACTTGTTTTCTGAGCCGTTTTTGTTTTATGCCAAACACCGATTTAATCAACATTAACGGTGCTATATTCAGAGGTCCTGAATGGGGTTTTGCTTGTAGCCAGTAGCTGATGAGAAGGCCAAGACAATCGATTAAAAGGTTCTAGCTGAAGAAGAGTGGTAAAGTGTGATGTCATTATTTTCCGAATGTTTTAGTCAGGTCTTTAGTCTTACTAGTCAACTTATGGGTACCATTGTTTGAGAAGGTCAAAAATTTTGAGGTAGCATCGTCTTTTCATGTGAAAAAAAATCGATTTTAATGTTCCTACGGTTTAATACGCAATCAACCGGTAAAAATAAAACATTTGTATGCCAGTGTTCGTATCTCATCAGTAGTCTATTACCCCATCGAACTCAAAGTTACGAAGGCATATTTGTTTGGATAAGTAGAAACATTATTGAAAACATTATTTGAATATTTTGTTTGAAACTCGACAAATCAAATTCCAATTGTCAGTGTAATTTTGCCAGAGAAGGTACACTGGAAACTGTGGGGCCTTGAGCCTGTTTGATGAGAAATTATTTACTGGACCTTGCTGTTTAGTGGTACGAAGACCACTTCACTTACTTCCTGTCACAAAAACATTTTCTCTAAAACTGCAAACACTACGTCTTTCCCTGAAACGCTACTACTGGAAAATATAAATCCTTGTAATGAATAAAAAAGAAACAACTCTTTCCGTGCTTACAAAAGTGTGCTCACTTTTAGCGAACAAAAACTTTCCAGAAATCACCAGAGGATACTCGAACTATATGATCGTCGCATTCCCATCTGCCACTCACTCCAACTGTCCAATGATAGGCCGATCGCGTAAAAGCTGGGTATTCGTACAATCTGGTTTGATCTCTCTCGTGTCCCCATTTGCTAACATAGTACGAACCTTTTTCATATCCCCACCTTTGACAAACTCGTGCTAACCTCGAGTTGTCATCATTCATTATGACAAACGAACCACACGAGGCAGGTTGAACATCCGTCTGACCGCTGAGGTACTGGACTACAGCTTCACCTTTGCTGTTAGCGGCCGTGGCGATATGGAATGTACGTCCTCGTTGTTTACTGCAATGGAATCTCATTTGAGTGAAGTGCAAGCGCTTTCGTAGCTGATTCATCGCACGTTTTGTTAGAAAAATCTGTTTGTTACTTATTCCACGGTATGAAGTCTTAACTGGCACCTGAGAGGGAGGATTTGTGCTGTGCATCACAAAGCTGGACACAAGAAGCCAACCACCTGGGATCAGAAATGTTTCAGTAACCATATGATCAAATGAGAGTAATAGGAAAAAGCAAAAGTAACTGTACGCCTACTTACTATACTTAGCATATTTTTAACCGAGACTGAGTAAAAAAAAAAAGCAAAACTGTAGAACGAAATCGACAGCATTTTTTATGTTTGTGAAATAAGTCAGATAGTTCGCGCATTCTCATTTATTGATAAATGGCGCACGTGCTTACATGATCTGATACAAACATGTTTCGAAGAATTGAGAAGTTTATGTAAACAAGAGCCATAAGGCAAGGGTTTAGAAAGCAATTTAGAATCCTTCCAAACGACATATATGCTTGAAAAGTGGTAAATTCAGAGTTCTATTTTAACGCTTATTTCCTGAAATTCTAAAAAAGAGAGATGGAGGCTACAGCCGGTGTGAGGGAACAATTAAAATTTCAAGCCTCACCTCCATAGGTTGTCATGTCACAATACACCTTTAAAGGGTTTCCACTTCTTCCAGGGTCGATCCAGTACTCCCCGCCTCCTTTAGAGGAACCGAAGTCCCGGATGTCCTTGCAGGATTGAGCGGGATTATTGGAATACCAACCACGTGTTTCTGAAGTAAAAGAAAAAAATAATGATCAAATTAAATAATAGATAGAATTAGAAAAAAATGGTGACTGCTAGCACGCTCCAACAGACTTTTCTATTTATTGCTATACGTGTGTATAATAAAACACAGTAAACCAGTCAACAGAACCCCTGAAAATACAGGGAAAATAACTTCAAGAAAAGAAGCCACCTTATAGGCAGGTATTAGAGGTAGTAAAGCAGACAAGAAACCAGAGATGAACAACAGTTATATATTTAAGGGAATAACTAGAGCACAATCTAATTGAAATCTATATTTTTTAAAATAATATATAACGACTTAATATCTATTACTGGGGAAAACACTGGATCTGAATGAAAAAATAATGCAAAAAATTTAATTTACCCTGAAAGTGTTTTATTAAGAAATATCTAAATATTAAAAAAAGTAGTTGAAACTTACCAGTGCATTTTTTGCCGTCTCCAGAGTATCCAGGCTTGCAGGTACATTTGTAAGATCCCACGGTATTATTACATACAGCATTGACATCACATTTATGGGTGTTATTTGTACACTCGTCTATATCTAAAAACAAAGAACTTAATGCAAGGTTTTCACACTTATCTCTTAAACACATCACTCTGCCACTGATATTAAGTAAAGTATGAACTAATAGGTTATGTCAAAGCAGTTTTTTCCATACACAGTCTTGCCAAATCACTTCAAAAAAATAACCGTAATAAATTGCTGGCATGATAAAAATTGTGCAAGAGGACATAAACCGAGATTTTACATGTTACGTGTATTATAATGTTGTAAGCAGAGGTAGTGTTGGCGAGCACTTCTTTACGGCTTTTGGGACGTTTCAAAAGCACCCGAAATATCCAGCCCAATGCTGAAGAGAAAACTGAAAATTATTCATTCGAGCAAATAAAACGTTGGTAACAGTGCGGACACAATTGTCTCCAAGACTTGAAACATAGAATTATATGTAGATCACTGCAGTGAAGGTGTTTCAACCTAAGCGGTTGAAAAGAAGAAACCTGAAAAAATTCCCGCTTGAACGGGAATCGAACGCATGACCTCTGCGATACCGGTGCAGCGCTCTAACCAACTGAGCTATCAAGTCAACTGGGAGCTGGTCAATTGAGAGTTCGTATTTATCTCGCAGATGGAGAATAAATGAACATGTTCATATATTCATGATCATAATTATCAAACTGAGCTTAGAAACGAGAGCATCTAGAACAGACCCTCCTCAAAACAGGGCGCTAAAACTAAAACAATCCACGAAAAAAGTAAGTTTGAATGGCAAAAAAATAACAATCTGTTCTTCTCCCGAGAGAAAGGATGTGCATATTGTTATTTTTAAAGTTGGCGGAAATTAACATTTTTTGACCATAGACATGTCGTGGGCGTTTTTTTTTACCGAAAAAAGATAAAAAACATGCATTTCTTCAAAGATGGCTTACCTGTAAGCTTCTCATATCTCGTAATCATGCAACTGATTCTTATCAAATCTATACCAAAATGTGTCTGAAGGGTATGCGTACAGCTACTGAAAACGGCATGTGCTGATAAAAAAATCTTGAAAAAATTGGCGAAAAACCTTGTGGGCCGAGGGTGGATCCACCACCTTGTTCGCCTGAGGGTTAATGTAAACTATGAACTAATAGGTTTTACCAAAGCATGTGTTTCCATCTCCGGAGAATCCAGCTTTGCAAGTGCAAATGTTTGATCCCACAGTATTTTGACAGCTAGCTTTCACATCACATCGGTGGTAGTTGGTAGTACACTCATCAATATCTAGAAGATGATGGTATGAGTCAGATGTTTACATTTTTATAATTTCGGCTGAAAATGAGACGTACGCTTTGAAAAGCATAGAAAATCATCCAAGGGATTCTTTGTGTGATGTGTTTTCCAAACGCATCGTTAATAATAGTCGACGCCCTTACTTTACGGATATATGGTGCTTATATTTTAAATTTATACCAGGGGAAAAATTGTGTAGGTGAAACATATTAAGATGCACGGACTTAGAACTGCGTTGTACCATTATCGTGTTTTAGACAGGACTGAACGAAATGTAAGCATTTTGTTTCCATACACAGACCTGCCAAATCACTTCAAACAATAACAGTAGGAAAAGATAGTCCAGTACGACAAAAGTACTCCTAAATCCGTTTCACCCCGATTTGATAGGAAAAAAATGATAACAATAATAAAGAAAAACATTTAGTCTTAGAATCGACTAAAACTGCTGAATGTTACCTTTAAAACAAGTAAAGTTATAGCATTTATCGCACGGCACATCATTCCAAGTGTATCCATTCCTGGCACCAAGAGTATGCACACAGTCCTCGTTTTTCAAGTTCTTGGGTTGTTTTGGAGCCCAGAATCTAAAATTACTTATTTCCTTATTTGTCCACACAAACGATCCTTCTACACTTCGGTCATTAAGTCCGATCCAAGATTTTTCTCCGTTATGGTGGTGTTGAATGTAGACATTTTCTTCCTGGCTATGAACTGTCACCAGATGTGAATCCATCGCTGAACAGTTTAACACAGCAGTTAGCCATGGCGCGCATACAGAGCTTGTGAAGTAGCAATATCCACTGAAGTAACTCCATCCTGGTGGGCATATGTCTGCGTGTAAAAAAGACAAACATAGCAATAAAGCCCTTTTTGTGTGCACTAGGAGCAAACAAATTTGAAATTCAAAATGTGAAATGTTATGTGTCATTATTCATTGGATTAAAGTTAAAGGATGTATGTTGACAGCATTCAATCATTATATGAGTGTTGAATTCTGACACATCTTTTATCAATAATCGATGAAGTCATTCTAACTTAATTGGACATTCCAACAAACCTCCTACCTGACAACACCATGTACGAGATGGACAGTGGATCGTATTTTGCTTCATATAATTCTTTGCAACACACACGGAAGCCGGTCTTGTTGATATACTGTAAAAAAATGAACAGAAAAATGACATAAGTTTGCAAAAGGAAATGGCCCTTGCACTTAGATTACGGCTAAATTGTAAAATTATAGAACAAAAGATTTAACTAATATCTATTGAACATTTAAAAATATACGGTATGTGTAAAACTGAAAGGTTAGAAATATTGTGGAGAACATTTTTTGCGCTGCTGCGACCTCCCCTCCTCCCTCATTTTACGGTACAAACATTTGTAGCTGAGAATGAATTATTAAAAAAGGAATACTTCACACATTAAACTGAAAATTATTTAACAATTATTATCTGAAATCGAGGAAAATAGTGCGGCTTCGCGGCTCGGTAAATATATATTCAGCCACTATTTCACCGATACTGAAGAGATTAATTTTCTTAGTATATACACACAAAGAAATCTTCAAAGCACTAACAGGAAAACCATTAAAAGTCAATTTTACGGACTGCTCAATTTATGCGCGACAAAAGAGGAGCGGTAAACATTACATGCGCAAAAGTCGACTGCGACATCATTGCAGGATCTTTAAACATGGCAAAAATTTATCAGTTTAATTTTTTTTTCTCAAACAGGCGTCCACAGTAGCTCAACATCCATCAAAAACGAAGAAAATGTTTCATGTGCATTGTTTGCTTCAGTTAACTCGGTATCACTAATTTAATGAAGATGGCCAAGATCCTTTGTGCGCCTCGTTACGCAAGTACCGGTCAATGGCGGCTCGCATCGCTATAATCGTTGAAGTCTTTTACGTTCAAAAACTTCGAGGCCAAACTTTGTAACCTTCTTCGTTTTTTTTGGGATCGCACTGTCCTGTATTTCCAAAATTTGTGATGCTGATGCACTCACGAAACGCAAGCTCACGTTGGGCATTTTGTTTCCGTTTCAGTGCTCACGGATTATGCACATTTATCCGGTCGGTAGGAGGTCGACAATGCCGATTATCCCGAGAAAGGGATCCAATCAGATTGCGTAAAACACCAAGATCACTGAATGTTCACCACCCGAACCCATTTGATCTTAACTTTCGGCCATATCTGCACGTGGCCTCGAACTCGGGATCATTATCCAGGAAAGAAGAAAAGCGTTCGGTAATAGTCATACCTCTATCCAAGCAGTTATGCTATTATGAATTGGACTTCGATTCCCCCTTTTTGTCGAGTGGTGAGCAGAAACGATGACATGTGGTGTTGCGTTGTAAACCTTTGCAAAGGTGGCGTCCTGCAAGAAGAAAAGATGGATCATTTAAAGAGGAAGAATGTAAACTTAATATTGATAATTATCCAGGTCTGCCCATAAAACAAAGTTCGAGTTGCAGTTATGTTACCTACTTCAAAATGTGGTGTACAACTTTAAACGTAACGGCCTAAAAATGTAACCTACCCCTATTCCCGATACCCCGGAAGACTATGTGATATATAGATTTAGCCGAGGCTAAAAGCGGAGCCCCACTTTTTTTTTCTTTTTATTGCTGGAACTTTTTTTTTTAAAGTAATTATCAAAAAAAGTAAAGAAAAGAAAAAGAATGAAAAAAAATCTTTCCTCCTTCGTGGATTTGAATCCTAGCCTCCCTAAACAGGAGGGTGTTTTTTTAGGAAAATGTGTTCGGACCACCGCAAAAACCATGGATGTGGACAGAAAAAAAACAGAAGACACTAGCTCTGCTTTATTTGGGGTCGGGACCGCTGCGAAATACTGCGAACTCAAGCGTTGTGCCGACCGAGTTAACAGCAGAACCGACAACAGAGATGAAGTCGTCGAAGGCAAATTGAACTTGAACTTGAACTTTTTACCTTCCTCCAAAAAGACAACTGAGTATTCTTTTGAACTTTTTCCTCCCATTTACAAGTTCTAAACTTCACTTCTGTCGAACTGAATCGTTTTGCTAAACAAGCTAAGCTTTCAAAAACCCTTTTTCAAAAGCGACAGTGGTCATGCGATTTCCCGCCAAGAAAAATGCCGGTTGCCCAAAAGCACCACCCGGTTTCCCACCAAGAAAAGATGGCATTCTCCACTCCCATCTCCCCCCTCCCCGTCTGGTTATCTTGGAACTCCCCTCCCGCTCCCCCAGAGTCTGTACGGTCGGGGCACGTACGCTGACGTCACAGCCAAAATTTCTCGGATCAATAGGTTATCAAATTTAGTAACGGGGGTAATTAGCTGACAAAATGTAGAATCGTAAGCGTGCACAAGCCTCTCAAACGCAAAATTGACACCGATTGCTTAAATTACTAACCTTCACGTTAATTACCGCAAATACTCAGTCAATCAGTAGAAAGTGGAGCGTTGTTTTTGATATTCCCACTCCCGAGAAAAGCACTTTTAAAGGTAGGCAATAAACATTTTTAATGGATATTACGCGTTGAGTCTAGTGACCAAGCAATTTATTGCTTGGCCAGCACAGGTAATTCGCCGTTGAATAAAAATATTTTATAAAAATTATTTTAAAAGGAAAGTTTGAGAAATATGCCCGTTAAAGAAGAAAAACGAGCAACGAATTGCCGTTTAGTGGCAAAGGAACTCGGACGCATCACGTGCGAAAATGTCATAAGGACCCTGCTGCTTTAATGAATTGGAATTACGACGCTCGTGGCTTATTTTAACTCTTAAAAACAGTTTTATAAGTGGATCTCCATTCCTCTAAATGATGTTAAAAATTTTGCTGTCACTAATTTTCGCATTCATGCTTTATCTAAACAAAAGCGAAAAAGTAAAATTTTGCAAATTTTATGTAAAAACCATGATTTGAAAACACTGTTTCTTACGTCATACGATACATTGAGGGAGATTGGATGCCATCAGTTTTTGTTTCTTAGGGGGTATTTACATGAGACCGGGACGAACTCAGACCGGTACGAACTTGTACCGGTACGAAAATTTTGCAGCCGTTTATATGAGACCGGGACGAAATGCTTGGTCGATTACATGAGACCGGTACGAACTCAAAAGCAGCAGATGTTGGAGCTAAATAACCTTCAGAATTCCATTATTTAACATGTTCTTAGCCAACTGGCACACAATTTACGCCAATAAACAACTGTAGAATTTACTGACGACAGAAAAATATCATGAACTTGCTCATATGGCGGCCCGTATACTGTGCAGTATCACAGAATGGTGCACTCCCTGCACGCATTAACGCAAGCATATATTCAATTGATACTACTTTCTACGTCTTGTTTCCTTACGTTATCGACTATGTTTTTCGCAATAGTGATGCTATCATTGCTAAGAAACAGTAAAAAATGATGAACCAAAAGAAGAAACATATGAGACAGGATCCGGTCTGAGATTCGTTTCCGTTTACATGAGAACGGTACGAACTCAGACCGGTACGAAACTAACTCGTCTCGGTCCAGCGACCGAGACGAAGTCAGACCGGTCTGAGTTCATTTCCACACCGGTCTCATGTAAATGCAGACCGATACGAACTCATGCCGGTCTCATGTAAATACCCCCTTACTTTCAGTGGTTCAGAAACGTTTTATTTTCATTTAATTGTTTATAGCTTGATATTATTTCTGTATACTTTGGGTTGTTTTATTTTAAACCGAAACAAGCACCACCCAATTATACAGCTATTTCAATTAATGTTGTCGTATGAAAGCTTAAGCCTATGCAACAAGACTGCAGGGTAATATGGGATTTCTATGCCTAAGTTCACCAAAATCAGCAGTACCTTTCTTCCCGTGCAATAGCAAAGCATATGGAAGAGTTTTTATAGTATAAGAATTAAAAAAAAAACGTGAAAGAATTATTTTCAGATAGAGTTCTCGTTTAAAAAGTAATTTTTAATCTCACTGATCTTTTTGAACGGCAAATTTAAATTCTGTGGGCGCACGTGGTGCATGTGCATTGGTATGTAAATTTGAAGTAGGAAAAGCAGCATCATGAAAAAAAATCAAACATGAATTTTCCCACATCATAACAAGTACCAACAATTGAAAATGAAAAGCCGAATCAAGATTGCCGCTGACAATAATCGGATGGTGCCCAATTATTACTTGCACTAAGAAAACTGAAGTTCCTAACCAACTGCTGACAACCGTGAAACTAAGACATTTGCAACTACCCACACTACCCTTCGGTCTTGTCGCGTAAGCTTGAAATGATCCGACAACCTTAATTGAAATAGCTGTATATAGGGCAAAAATTCCACAACAGATACTTACCTTGCAGTAGGCGTCATTGTAACCGCTGACAGGAGGTTTATCATTCAAAAAGTAGATCGAGTTATGTTCCGAAAAGGGGGGCTTATGAAGATACGAAAACGCCAACCAATTCTGAAGATTAAAGAAGTCAAGCTTAGAAGTAACTTTAAGAGTTATAGTAAAACATAAGCAGCGATCAATCAATCAATCAATCAATCAGTCTGTCATTTTTATTGTCGTACATTTCAATTGTTTTCCAGTGCAGTACAAGTAGGCAGGTTACTAAGAATTAAGTACTTTATTTTATCTAACTTCTCCTCCTTATGAGTACAGTGTAATTAAGTAATAGATAGAATAATTAAATAATAACACAAACGGCACTCAAGTGCAAGAACAAAAGTTTAATTATTTGTGTGACAATACTTACAACCTGAACATCCTTGTGTGATCCTGCATAGTTTTGCAGTTCTCTCATACAAACTTTACAGCTTGACTGCGTGACGTCTTCAGCCCACACAGTGGCAGCGTCATGCTTCAGCCCTGGATTGTGATGCTTAGCAGTCACAAACACTAAAGGTGTTACTGAAAACCTTCCCTGGAAGAAGTTAACAAAGAGACGTTTCGAAACGGTTACAAAAATGTCTTTAAAAATATCTTTCTTTAGTATAAAGTTAATAAAAGGCTTGTATGATTGTCTGGGCCTTTTTTAGAGCTACTGTAGGGTAGATAATCGTTTTTAATTTGGGGAAAATTGTCACTAAATGATCGCGTTCCGTGCCTTAATCTGACGAAATTTGCTGTGTTTGTTATTTTACAGTAATTCCCATACATGTATATGAAATGCAACTCTTGGCACATTCTCTCAAACAAGAGTCCATTTGAAACCGTCAAAACGAGTTCGTAGTCAATTGGGTGTAACCAGTACATTATAAGGAACAATGGATAGTCTAATCCTGGAGTTGCTGACTTTTTAACTCAGATATATAAGGCACTTTTTTTAATTATTGGTTAGAGATAGTAATAACAAAACTGAGAATCAAGCAAATGCACAATAGCAACATCGACAAAAGTCACCTACTGTGGGAAAGTTGATAGTCTCGCAAGTCGTTCCAGTCCACCACTGTGACATACGCACTTCCCCAGAAACACCTCCCACCGGAGCTCCTTGGTACGCCATCCAATCAACTGTCACGTTAGCATTCGACTTCCGCTCGTTAAAACCAGCCGCCATCACACACGCGGTAAATTGATCGTCATTCACAACTTCAACCCACGAAACAGCGGCATCGTGAACGTAAGACTTATCACTGGTATCCATATGATTGACAGTGATCTGCACTTCAATGGGTTTGTTCGGATAGAATACGTAAGGTCTGAAACGAATTACTTCACAGTGATAATATCCCAGGGATGGAATGTGAGGCATGTAGAGTCGACCACGCTGGAAAGGAAATCCTAATGCAAAGAAACGAAATGGAACATAAGTTTGTGGCAGTTAACTAAAATGCCCCAGTTAAGTTATTACGAGTTGACAACCAAATGGGCCTTGTGCATGATTACGTTACTTGCCCAAAATTCACCACCAAGCCTAGTTTGCACTAAATTATTCTCATCCTCTCGCACATTGCACGTGGATATTCCTTTCATGTTTGTTGCTTTGGGATTTTGATCGTGGTATTTAAAATATTCAAGTTTCTACTCTGAAAGCGAGGTGGTGAAATTATCTAGTCTGACATAAACATACGTAAGGGCTATTCATAGAATTCTCCACTCCATAAACTCTTGTACAGAGCAAACACCAGCTTTTGGCATTAGGATGTTCGAGATTGTTTCAATAACCGGGCTTTGCTATATGAATAGCCACTGGTTTCTTGAAGCAACCATATCCTTCGGTCTCACGCATCGAAAAGTGCTTATTTTACTTAAAGTTTCTGGAATGGAAAAGTTTCCACGGAGATACATTTTGAGCTTTAAACGAGCGACTTGAATGGCGTTCATTTTCTGTATTGATAATCCGACCTTTTAACCTAGCGTTACCAAAAAGAAAATATTTCACTTTCGAAATTAATTTTGCTAACCTTCACAGCTACCAGGATGTTGCACAGTTAAGTTCAGTCGCATAAGACACATTTCTTGTTCAAACAAACATCTGTTGTCGTATGTTGTGCCGTTTGATGAACATACGGGTTCTTGGAAGGATGGACAACTGTCCATACACACGCAGCGAGCATCATGGGATCCAAAAGCCTTACATAGTCCGTGATAATGACACGTCACATCCAGACAAGGATCCAGGTCTGAAAAAAAAAAAAACAAATTACTCTAAAGGCAAATCAAAAGCGTCAAAGTGTGTAACTCAATCATATTCAATATCTCTGGAATGTGAAGCGTTCTTAGAAAAAAAGAGACAATTATAGAAAAAGTGAAAACGCGGTACAAAATAAATGGGAATCAAGAATAAACCATGTAGATTTGAGAGTTTCATTGAAATATATTCTTGCTAGCTTTCTTAAGCTGTAAGTATCGCAACAAGCGTTATTGTTCTTTGTAACTTTCCTCACCGAACTTATCATATATTCGTAACAGTAGTGACTACAGTTGTGTCTGGCTAAAATACTTAAGACATGTTAGAAAATATGTTGTTCTTCTATTCAAAGTTATCCAGAAATGGTGGTTTTAAAGTGTTAAACCCGACAACTTTTTTTGATAAAGGTCATAGCAGGATATCCATTGTCTGCATTAGCGAGCTGGTTCAATATATCGTTGTTATACACATCGAGTTACGTTCTTTTTAAACTGGGTCTTTGAAAAAAAACGATGGAATATTCAGCCGTCACGAAAAACGTGGGACAGAGAAAAAACTGAATCTCAGAGGAGAATCAAACCCATGTCATTCCGTACACCAGTCGAGTTCTGTAACCACTGAGCTACTGGGAGACTCGTGGCCAGTAATATTTACTAGATTCGCCCCATATTGCTAGGATCAGCAATGTCAAAAGGTTATTGTGTGGTGACAAAGAAATAAGGAATGTTCAATTTTATGCCCGGTCAATAAAAATGAAAGTATTCAGCTTTGTTTCAAGTTTGGTACATATTAATACTTGAGTACCAAGTATATTGTTTCCACAAATAAATGTTAAAAAAAAGATTGCAAAATATCGTCAACGGTAACTTTGGCAAGTCAATTCAGCAAATCTATATACATTGATTGACTGGTAATTTTTAGAACTGTTAATAACTGTTATTTACCTCCAATGACCACGTAATCGACTTTTATGGTATCCTTACTGTTGGCGGTATTGTAGTTTTTTACGCAAACTTCAGTGTCGTTTGTCGATGAATACTAAACAGAGGCAGAAGTACAGCGTGTCTTAAAATTGTTGTTCTAATTATTGGACAGTTTTGTGAGATGAGTAGTGCGATTGTTTTGGAGAACAGTGTGCAAATTTTCTAAATACCAATTAATCATAGCTTTTGAATTCATTTGTCTTGGTTCAAATGTATCTTTAATTTTGATATATAATTACTAAAACTGTTAGATAAGATTCTTCTTTTTAGCAAAAATCTCTTAATAGTGATTTGGCTAAAAAGAAGTGTAGAATCTAAATATAGAGGAATATGAATTCAGTATTGTTTTGTTTGATTAACATGCACGCACTTATTCAATTAATCTACTATTACCATAAACTATATTAACGTTTATAAATCAAGAAATAAAATCCATTGTCCTTATTTATTGAGAAAACATTCATAAAAATAAGGTAAGGTGCTCGCCTCAACCCACGCAGTAACTGCTTTGCATCCAGATCCAGATAAACGAGACTTGTTGTGGTCATATTTGAGACTTGGTGACACCACCACCACAGGAGGAGCAAAAAATGGATCTTTGAATTTTATTTTCTGAAAATAAAGTGAGATTACAATATGTGTGTGCCCAGTTTCCGTCCAACCAGTTTCCGGCTACTTTTCATGAACTCGCTACTTTTCATCAGAAAAGAAGATTTCCGAAGATTTATTAGGTCTTTGCCTTCACTATATCTAACGATGGCTTTCATGTTGTTGTTTGAAACGGGATTTTCAAGATAACACGAAGGTAGATCGATTATTTTCCTAAAAATGTTGGCACCACAAACTGCATAGTTGCGTCTATATTTTCAATTTATCTGTTCACATGGAAAAAAATGAGCAAAGAGAAATTAGAATGACCTAGCTTTTCTCGGGCAAAAACTTAGTTCATATGTTGCACGGTTAGGCGGAACTAATCATTCCGTAATATTGCTATCCGATTTTGAGTTATTTGCCTTATTCCGGCCAGTAGCTCGCAATTACTTCAACGCAAACGTGATATTGATGTAAGCAACGTGTTTGAAAATTAAGCGCATAAAATGGCGCAAACATTTTCCTGTGTATGTAAACATATACACGTCAAATGTGGTGCATGCGGCTCGTTTTCTTGAATTGGGTGTCAAGAAACTCGTAGTTGCTTAGTCTGTGGTGGCCAAAAACTATACATTGCTTACCTTTGATATGACCAATCAGTGTAAGCTACGATAACTATTTATTTTGAGAACTGTTCAACTTGAACGTGTTTGGACAACATGTAAAAACAACTGTCAGCTTTACACCTGTGCCTCGAGTGACAAAGCTAGCTTTAGTTTTAGATTCAGCTTACCAGAGTTCTTCTGAGGCAAGAAATAAAAGTTTACCTTTTGTGGCCGAAAACGAGGCAACATGTTGTAACAAATATATCGTAATAAATAGAAACTTAGCTACATAAACTGAAACCTTATTTCATTATATACAAGGCCAATGGATTTGAGATACCAAGCGCTCTGATTGGTTCCCTGAAACTGGGGCTATCAGCTGATATCTTACGGGTACAGAATTCGAGTGAATCATTCCTTGATTATAGACTAGTGTAAGACTCGGTTGAATGGAATGAATTTATAACTATTTAACACAGGAGCATTTGTTTATTTTCTCTTTTATTGTTCTTAAGCCTGGGTGTATCTAGAATTCGCTTGATGCATTGAACTTCTATGGCGTTTAAGTTGAGCAGAAGAAAACTGAAACTGAAACTGAAAACGTAATTAGGACTCGGGATTCTCTCATTTGCCTTTTCACAGAAGCAAGAAAGTGATATATCCAAGATTTTAAAGAACTTAACTCGATTCTAATATTCATTTAAAAAAAGACAATCAATGGTGCCTAAAATATATTTGGTTTTTGTGTGAACATAAATCTTACCTGGCAGACAGCGCTGTTATCTTGTTGAGATGGCGAGTTGTTGTTACTGAACACAAGACTCTCAGTCAGGGTAAAGTTCTCAATCCTCAGGTTAGTGAATGCCATCCAGTCCTGTAAAAACGTTATTAAAATTGTATAATTATTTCGCTGTAATTTTTCCATATTTAATGTTAGAAGCGGCCATAAATATTCGTACATTCAGATTTTCCTGTCAAAAATGAAAATGTAAGCCAGTATCAAAGTCAAGATGATGCTAAAGATAGAAGTCAAAGGGAGCAAACGAAAACGTTTTCTGAAATACCTGCTTTGTCAGGAAAATAATTGTTTCTTCTTTCCAAACTCTCTTTAAAAAGTAGCGAACACGAGAATTTTGTACAAATAAATTAGTCTATCGTTTGCAGCTTTTATATACTACATTTTCTTAATCATGGTTGTTGTTAAAACTGTTCAAAGCATTTCTGTTCCCAAGTTAAGTTGTTCAATTAAACAAATGAAATGAAACGTTCAGAAAGCTGACAGTTTACCCCTGTGTATGGGAACATACTTCTCTTACTGTTACCTTCACATTGATCGGTTGAGACGTTACAGTTGGCAATGCCAATGAATGTTTTGTTTCCTAAAATATCGTGTATTAAACAAGCTTTTTTAGCAAACGTTCCTGGAAAGATTCAAGGGGGCAAGTGAATTACGTTGCAATGTTACGTCTTTTTTTCCTTCACTGGGTAGAAATTAATTTAAAAACAAGTTTTGCGCTTCAAGTATAGCTTGAGATGTAATCTACTTACAACTTTTATGTTTTTGTGGAGTCCATCGAACATCTTAGTTTCTCTGACACAAGCTAGAAAGCTGTCATCGCGCAAGTCCTCCACCCACACGGCTGAAGCGTCCTGAGGTCTCTTGAGGAGCTGGTGACTAGCAGTAACAAGGATTTTAGGAGAAGTCGAGAAACGCTAAAGAGGTATTAAATACAAGACATCTATCAGTTATAACACTTTTAAAATAATTGTTTACCTCTAGATATCTAACTGTTGACAATGGAAGTAATTAAACAAGTTTTAAATGCAGGAAGGAATAGGGAAAATTGGCATTTTTTAAGATTGAAGAGAGGAATAGACAAAGTTAGCAATTGAAATAACTATGGAAAGGATACAAAGGAATAAGGAATAAAAACTTTTTCAAAAGGACTCGTAGAAAACTAAGAACAAGAAAGTTTAAATTAAAGTCAGACAGAAAGGAAGCAATCAAGAACTTTTAAAACCAGAAAAAAAAAACAGAAATAAGAAAATGAAATGAAGTATAGAAAAGAGAACAGAAAAAAAACTGGAATAACAAAGTAAGGATTGAATTGCCAAAATATAGAAAAGCGTTAAATAAAGATGGAAATAGAAAAATACATCATGAAATGATTCAGAAAGGAGAGTTATCAATAAATGAATGATGATAGGTGTCAGTTTTTTTGGCCGTTGTGGTAATTATTTGCATAATATATAGATTTAGCCAAGCCTAAAAGCGGAGCCCCCCTTTTTGTTTTGTTTGTTTGTTTGTTTTTTTTGCTGGCAGTTGTTAATTTGTGAAAATACTCTCATTCAAGTCGTTAAATTAAAAAAACAAAAACAAAAAACAAAAGAAAAAATTCCTATCCGCCCTAACCCGGGTCATCAGCGTCTGAACCCGGATATTAGTCCACTAGGCCGTGAGTGTTTATTGTCATCTTCAAGTTAATTTTAATACTTATTTCTTTCTTAGTGACAAGCTGCCTATCAGCATGAAAATGCTGGTATTTATCCTGGCAAAATGTGTTCGGAACGCCGTAAAAACCATGGATGTGGACAGAAAAAACCAAAAAGCGCTACCTCTGCTATATTTGGCGTCGAAACATCTGCGAAAAGCTGCGAATTCAAGCGGTGTGCCGACCGAGTTCGAACAGAACCGACGAGGCAAATTTGAACTTTTCACCTGAACTTTATCGCCTAATTTTTTTCGCCTAAATTGAACTTTTCTCCTTCCACCAAAAAGACAACTGAGTATTCTTTTGAACTTTTTTTTCATTAACAAATTTGTTTTTGACTTTAGCTGTCTTTGCTTGTTGTGCTACAACGCGGGTCAACGTGCGATTTCGCGCCAAAAACACACGGGATTCAGCACAGGGTTATATCCAGTGTATGAAGTGTATTTATTGGTAACCCTATGGTGCGGAGGGACGGACGTACGGACGTACGGACGTACGGACGTGCGGACGGACAGACGGACGGACAGTCACGTGACTATTACGTCACTACCAAAATTTCTTGGCTTGATAGGTTACCAAGTTTCGTTAGCAATGGAGCTCCGCTGACGCACTAGCGCGCTGGCTCCGCTATAAATGGCTAAGAGTGCCAGTTTCTACAAATTTTACATTTTTATTGAACCAGCGGTAATTTGGGGTGCTTTTGCCTTCGACGCATGAGCAGAACTCAAAGTCAAATTGACCATCACTTTTGGTTTGTTTGCCTCGTTATCGCCATTCTTTTCTGCTGAACTGTGTTTAGCTAACTTTTCGAGAAGGAAGAGAATTTTACCTGGAAAGAGCACCAGATACAAATTTGCCATCCATTTAACAAGAACACATTCGTGACTCTGGCAGAATTGGTCAAAATTTCCCAAATGCTGGAAAGATCTTTCTTTTTGAATACGTTGAAAACTTGATTTCACTAAATAGGCGTGAATTCTACCTGACTGCTTTTGTTAAAAAAAAAAAACAGAAAGGAAGGATTTAAAAAATTCTCAGAAGTGTAGAACGTAAGAATATATCAAACTGTATGAAAGTAAATGAAAATAAATAGATTTACAAAGGAGGCAATTAGCAATGGAATAAGGGAGGAGCTAACATTTTTAAGTTATCAAATTCAAAAATTAATAAATATTTCTCGAAATTAAAAACGGAAAAAACCAAAGAATTAAGAAATAAAGTGACGGAGCAAGGAAAATCTGTACTGAACTAAAATACTGTTCACAGGAAGGCAGTAAAAAAGATTTGAATAAAATTAAAGGTTATGCGAAGGAAGGAACTAAAGTGCTAAGCTAGGAAAATATATATATAAGTATAAAAAGCGATGAAGAAAGGTCGAAACGAAGAAACAAATGGACACTGGAAAGGAAAGAGGTGAAAGATTGAAGAACAAAGATTTTTGGCGTAAAGAATTCAGGAAAATTAAACCAAAGTTGTACGGAAAGAAAGGAATGTAGGAATATTGAACGAAATTGAATTGAAAGATGATGGATTTAGCAAAATTGATCGAGATACAGGAAATGCATAAATAAATAATAAATATAAATGAAAAGATTTCGTAAGAGAATGTTAATGAACATTAAAAGTTGGAATAGAAGTATTTGGAAAGAAAAATTACAGGAAAGATATAAAATTTAAGAATGATTGAAATAACATACTCGTCAACATGGACCCAAGAGAGATGGAATTAAGACACTGGAAGAAATGAGCCATCAAAAATGGAAATTTAAAAAGATAAAAATCATGAAATACAGAATGAAATAAATATGAAAATCTGCGAGAGTGTTTGAAGTAATTAACAACATTAAATTCAAATTTTATTTCAATCTGTTTAATCTAACAAAATCAGTCTCAAAAGAGTTAACTTGCTATAATAAACGATTTTAGTTAGTTTAGTTAATAGAAAGAATATTTTGTTTCAAATGTTTTTTTTTCATTAAATCTGATTAATCTACCAAGATCAGTCTCAAACAAGTAAAACTTGCCATGAAAAACGATTTTAGTTAGTTTAGTTAAAGGAAGCAATTAGGAGAGATTTACAGAAAATTGATGTCGAAAGAAATGAATTTACCATGATTGTAACAAAGACAACCTCGTTCCCAGGACTTTTTCCCTTTTTTAAAAAAGGGAAAAGTCCTGGGAACGAGTTTGTTCTTCGTTTGATTTGAAGAATAAAATACACCAATGCAGGGAAGTTGATTTATTAATTAGTTATTTTGGGGTAACATTGAAAAAAAGGTTGCATCAGACAGAGACAGTAATTGAAGAAATTGAGGAAAAGATTAAAAATATAAAGAGCCTAAAAAGGACAAAATAAGAAAACTTAGGAAAGAGCGGAATAAAAAAAACGGAAAAACATAAGGATAAGAGAAATTTCAATGTAGAGATATGCAAAGTAAAATAAATGCATAAATAAATAAATTTTAAAAAGAGTCTGGGGAGTCTGGAATAAGGAATCGTATTGAGGAATTAATTTGGAAAGATCCGGTGGTTCGAAATCATGTAATATAGGAAGGAGGTTTTCAGTGATAAAAAAATTACAATAAAAATGGAGAATTGAACTTAAAGTTTAAAGAAAAGGAAAAGATGGAAGAGAAGGAACAGCAAAGACTTATGGTATAGTAAATGCAATGAAATGAAATACCAAAGAAAGCTGTTCAAAATGAAAAGAAAAAATTATACAGATTGAATGCAAGGAATTAAGAAACAGGTAGGAAAAAATGATTAAAGCGAGATATGAATATAAAGATATTTATAAAGACAATTGAAACAATCAATATACGAACATAGAAATGAGGAAATAAAGAAACATAAAAAGTAAAAAAATTAAACAGTAGTTCAAAGAATTAAACATGAAATAGAAAAGAAGAACCAGAGAAACATGAGCAAGATAAAATATCGTGAAAAGGAAATGCGGAAATGATGAAACAAAGAGCCAAAAGAAAAAAAGACTGAAAAGAAGGGATAGAGAAGGATGAAAATAAAGGAATAATGAGAGGGAAAAAATAAAATTAAATGGATAGTGGAAACGAATAAATAATAAGAATAATGCATATAATGTATAAATGTACGAAAAACAAATATATTTGGAAAATGGAGAAAAATGAAAAAAGTGGAAAAACGAAACAAAGATTAATTGGTCAAGGAGGACTTTAAAAAAACAATAAATAACATAGAGCAATTGATGTAGAAGAAAAGAAATAGATGTAACAACAAAATAAATTTTGGAGATAAATAAAGTAATGCTACAATGTAAGAGGTGAAAATGAAGGAACCATGTTAGAATTGAAGGAATAAGGCGGGATGGAAAAAAGGGACCAGAAAAGGAAGAATTGTCGACATGAACAAATGAACAAAATCATAGAATTATAAGATGAATTAAGAGAGAATAACAATAAGCAAGGTAACGATATCAATAGTATATAGAGAAACAGAAGACAACTGAAAGCACTTGAAAAGACGAAGATTGATAAGAAATCTGACCTTTTGAAAATCAATCCTTTTACACTGAGTTTCTGTAGTCCAAGAGCTGAAGGAAGTGGCTCCTAGCTGAGAACCAAGAGGTATAGATTGCACGGCGATCCAGTTGACTTCTGTAGTGGCATTTGAACCATCCCCGTATTCTAAAACGCAAACTGTAAATTCTTTTTTATTCGCGGATTCAACCCAGATAGCGGCACCATTACCACGAGTTTGTCGTTTCAATGCATGGCTCTTTGAAGCAAAGACTTTAATTCCTTGTCCGCCATTGAAAGGCTCCTCGAAAAACACTTTTTCACATGCGAACAGTCCCGGGGCGGTGGTAGTCACATTACATTTTCCAGCCTTAAAGCTGAGTGCTGTGAATTAGAAAAAGGGAGTTGGATAAGTTCAAAGCAACAGCTTTTTACTTATGAGAACTATATGACTATCACTTAAGGGACAATTTCCTTCTCTTGTGCAATTAAAGACGGTTTCTTTCGCACGTAAGTCCTCGTTCACAAACTGCGTTATGGCCCGCTTAGTGTTGACGTTGGTCTTAAAGCAGCGGTAGAATTAACGGAACAACAGTTCTTGTCACTTATACCTTCGTTATCTTGGGAATTCAGAGCCACAATAAAGAAAATGGAGACCAATTGCACAAGGAGTTGTCGTTTGGAAGACATCTTGCTTCAAGTGAAGGTAAATTTGCCCTGATTAACATTTCCCTATTACCCATACGTGGCTATAACTTTCGACATGTTTTTGCACGTTGACCAAAGACAATTTATACTGGGAGTGGGGTAGGCAGGGTAATAGGAATGGGGAGGAATCCCCAGGGGTTGAATATTCAGTAGGGTAGACATGGGAATTCTCTCACCTTTCACTCGGGCGGTCCACTAAAGAAATTCAATTAACAACCTCTTAAAGGCAACAGTCACGTGCTGATATTAAGAATTTCATTCACACACTTATGAAATTAGAAAAGCATTCTATGTCTTACAGTTGGTTATAAGCGAGAAAAATCAGCGATTTTATTTGAGGATAAGGGACAGGGCGTTTATCCTTTATTCATTTTGAAGGAAAGGGTCTCAACGGCATGATCAATGATTATAAATTATAAGGAGGTGGAAAAATTCAGCAAACAAGAAACAGATATTTTTAATAACCATGTGTTTTTAAATTAGTTCACGACGAGAACGAGGACGAGAAGTGGTATAAAAATGCAAAAACTATTGATCCTTAAAATTTGAATTTCGTTAAATTAAAAAATACACCGTGACATTTACTTAAACCTAAGGTCTTGACAGAATCTGCCGAAAATAGATGAGTGAAGTGAAGCAAATTCAGACATAATGGTATACATTATACACGCAATGTTTTGGTATCTCTCTTTCTAGAACACCAATTAATACACCTTATTAATCGCAAAGAGCATTCTGCTTCTTTGCTTCGATTTCTTAAACAAAAAAAACAGAACGTATAAAACAGGAAAGTGTTCTGATCGTCTGTCGACGTTAATCCCTCTGCTTGACTATTTATGCAAACAAATGACTATCTGTGACCGCTGTTAAATGTCACCTCAGTTGACCAAGCAGTTCAACTTCGATTAAAGCAGAAAAACTTATTTTCTCTTTCAGCTGTATTAGATACATCTTTCGTGTTAGAATTTTATTATTTTCTTGGAAGGTGTTTATAACTACGAATTTTTGTACTACAGACAGCTTTTGAAGTTCTTGCAAGTAGTGTGTCACTCAAGCCAATTGCAAAGACTTCGTCATTTCCTCTAAGCTTTCACATTCCGTGAGAAGGAAATTACATCCCCGGCTACAGCTTGAAGGAGTGCCTTAGAATTTATAGAATTCGACATTTAGCTTCACGGACAGTAGAGACTTCAAGAATTCTTATGGTTTAGATACGTTCAGTATGTAGTTATTTGCAAATTACTTTAATATAAATAATTTTGTGAATAGAGAGAACAGACAAGACTTCCACAAAAACGTCAACTTCAAATAGTAAACATTTTATCATTAGTTTCTGTACATTAACATATCCAGTGTGCAAAAGGATTTGGCATTTGTATTTTACATTGCAAATTAGTTTTGAGGTTTTGTCTCCGAGGTGCTCCTTTCTTTCGAAGTCGAACTATTAAACTAGTTGCATTACATTATTTTGACGTCTGTTGTGTATTTTACTTAAGAAAAGTTCTTGGATTTCAGATTGGAAATATAAGCAACGGTTAAGAGGGATAAATTCCCAAGACTTTGAGAATTCAAGATGGGTTTTTAGGTTGCGTCCTTCATCGTATTGTGTGAAAGCCGGTACATATGTTTAAAAACAACAACATGTCTGTCAAATGACACAAGCGGAAGTATTTTCTCAAAAGTGCTTCCCGCGCGGAAAACGGAAAGTGATATGTGAACGTGAAGCGGGAAGCGCAGAGTTTAATTGAACACTCACAATCATCACTAACGATCGCAAATGCACCCAGCAATTTATATTATTATACAAAGTATCCCTTTAGCAGCTTAATTTAAATGATAACGTGACTTCAATGACTTTACTCAAATCAATTCACGATTATATTTTAAAGGAGTTTCTCCCCAAAAACGGCTGCCTTCCTTGAACGAGCTGGAAATGATAGATTTTCTTACAAGTAAGTCTGAACTTTGAAAGGAAAAAAGTTTCAATCGTATTTTGGCTTCTGTTCTCGATTGAACAAACAACTGACTATAAGACCCTCACCTTCAAAGAAAACTCGTCAAGTGCTACGGGCTCGATACAAAACAGCCCAACTGCGCCTACATGTAAGTAGAATCATCGTTTCTGTTCCATGTTGTATGAGAGACTCTTCCTAATAGGATGAAAGCGCATTATTTCTTCAATAGGCCTTGTCAGCTTTAATCTGAGCTGCTTCAGACGACTGATCGAGCGTACTATAAATATAATTATTCAGGTTCCAACGCGTTCTCCAGTATGTCACACAATTGGCGGCAATTATTTCCTTGTTCTTAGAACGTTATCATAAATGTTTCTATTCAACACTGGTAGAAAAAAACACCTTAAAATAAACGCATTTTCAATTTTTTTTAGGGCAATAGTCCCGTAAGGTTTGAAGCTATTGCTTCTTTTAGACGTTTGTTTGGTGTTGCTCGAAAATCACTTACAAATTAATAAAATGTATGCACAAAATCTCGACAGCCACAAAAAAAAAAACGTCAGTAGTATTTTACTTTTTATCTTCTCCGTTACATAATATTTCCACTCTATCAGGCTTGGGAATTTCACTGGTTTTCAGGCGATTTTCTTCGAAATATCGAATTGGGTTTCCCTTTTGGAACTGGAGATCAAAGTGGAGAAACTCAGAGGTAGAAATATTAAACAAGTTGCGTTGCGAACTGATCAACCGCCTGACCGCCTGGTTTCAAATATGAATTCTTGAAGTCGACACATCATCGAGTTTATGTTGTCGGTCAGTTTGGATTACATCCGAGAAATTAGGGCGCGTTATATGAACCAACGTTTTCGATTATTTTGCAATGAGAGTGAGAGTGTGGACCAGTAGAAGCGACGTAACATGTGACCCAAGACCATTTTGCTCCTTGTCTTGTTATGCACCGCCAACTCTTCGATTTTTGTGACAAATTTACATCAAAACTGGAAGTCATCCGTGAAGACAAGAGGAAACAATCG
>Ga0126336_10000026_pt1 | contig 28266 bp, 16 predicted proteins | sample SidCmetagenome_FD_92530 | JGI IMG/M metagenome (GOLD analysis project Ga0126336, IMG submission 92530) | Coral microbial communities from El Islote,Puerto Morelos, Mexico - Siderastrea C C metagenome | ecosystem: Host-associated > Invertebrates > Cnidaria > Coral | place: El Islote,Puerto... | reverse complement strand
CTAGTAACTCTATTAGTTCCTATTGAAAATGCAACCCCATTATAGTCAATGCAGTCGTGAAAATGCGACCCCATCCAGCGGCACATCCCCATTAGCCTATTACTAGGAAGTACACCCCCCGGGCCCAGTCCGCAGTATAAGAAGCACTTCCCTCCTTGCTTACGACACCACCAAGGTACGTTAATTTATCCACCTCTTTGGGGGGGGGGGGGTCCCATTTAAACCGGCAAGCTGCTTTCTTTATCCCAGTGGTTGTTAACTTTGGGTTCTTCCTCGTCTTGATGTACCGTATTTTTTCCCAATTAAACGCCAGGTCTCGATAAATGCCAGGTCCACACGCTTAAATTTTAAATAAACGCCCCCGCATTTGAAGACTCGGTAGTCTAGTTGTAGAATGTTTAAGATTTCATTGGCTGTGGTCGTTCTTAGTGTTAGTTCAGCCTACTACTGTAATTCTATTTAAAATGGAAAAACAAAATATGGAAGGAAAGATGGTGTTGTATGCGATCTGCGTTTCTTAAAAATCAAACTGATTTAAGCGCGCTCGGTAGCATAGTCCATCGGTGAGTGTGGTCGCGGACGCGTTCGAGTGTTTCTTCAGCTTTAACACAGCTGGTGTTTGGCACTTCTCGACCATGCTACCAAGCGTGGTTTACTCCCCCGCTGGAGCTGCTGGGCGACGCCTTTTGCAATTTAACAACTCCCTTTGGTGCCTTCAGCATGTTCAGGTTATCCTATGTGGCGATTTCAACTCTGGTGGAATAGACTGGAAAACTCAAGATATCCATAGAAACAATCCCTTACTGGCGTGTGATTTCCCTTTCTTAGACTTCACGGATACGTACCCAACACATTGAGTCGCCGACACGTCCTGCATCTTGTCTTGCCGTCACATCATTCATCATGTGGCATGTCGGATCATGATGCTGTGTTATTTGAGGTTAATATCTCACCAAAGTACTCACGCAATCCTCCTAGAAAAATCTTCCAGTTCCACAAAGACGATTATTACGGCTAAGATCCTACCTTTCTGCCTTTGCTTCTGAGTGCTTTGCTGCTGCCCTAGAGGGTAACACTGTGGAAGTCAACTGATCGAGTGTCGCCAAAAACATACTTTAATATGTCAGTAGCTTTAAACAGGTATTGACAAATATGTAAAGCTAAAATGTCTAAAGAAAAACACCATACCCTACTGTGAAACCACTTATGAACAAGGGTAATGGAGCACGCAAGAAAGCCAAACGTTGCGGTAAAGCTCTTCATCTTGAAAACACCTTACAAGTACCTTAACGAAGTATGGGTGGCCTAGCGGCTTTGCATGTACTTCCAATATTACTACCACCGGTGGAACCAAACGGGCATGGTCGTACCTGAAGGTGATTCAAACCGAATCTCATGCGATTCCCACTCTGCCGGTTCTGATTAACCGCGTCTGTACTTTTTACAGTGCCTAGGCCGAGGCGCACGTGGGCGATACGATAGCGTGTTCGCGGAAGAGGACCTTAGCAACTTTTTATCTATGAAGCCCTCTCCTTGGGGTAATGATACGTCGGACATCAACTGCTCTTTACAATGTGCCAAGAAGCAACTCCAGACTATATAAGATCATGGTGGACAAAGTGTGCGGTCCAGAACTCAGATTCCTATCTGGATTCTCTGAGAAGTCGCGTAGGAGCTAGCCCCACTACTCGCCACTTTGTTTCAAGAACCTTATAACTCTGGTATCATACCCTCTGCCTTAAAGCAAGCTAATGGTCTGAGAGCTGACCAGTGAAGTATAAACCGGTTTCACTGACATATCTCACATCGAACGTGATGGAGCACGTAGTACGCATCCGTATTTCACGCCATCTTTAGGTCAACCACATTATATTACCCTGCACCGGCATGGCATGGCTTTCCGCGTGGTCTTTCAGGGGAGACCACGGAGAGACCACGTGGTCCAGGGTGCGTAATGCTGGTCGACTTCGTAAAAGCATTTGATTCCGTTCCCCGTGACCGTCTTTTTTGAGGCTCAGTACGACGGACTTCTGGGAAAGTCCCACACCTGGCTTCGCAGCTTCCGCTTACTGGACGTAATCAACGAGTTGTTGTAAAGTGGTCAGGTGGTCTCCTGTATTATCCGGGGTACAGTACTCTACTCGACCCCATCCTCTCATTGAGGTTTTTAAACGAGGCAAATCAAATGTGCTACTACAAAGTGTTCCGTCACGTGCGTCTCACTGAAGAAAGTTCCTTTCAAGCACATAGACTACCTGTGGCATGTTTTCCTGGATGCAGTTCGTTACCAAAAGTGTCTTGACGTTTATGTTTCTACTGAATACGCTGAGTTGGCAAACGATAATACTCTTTATCATTATTGCACCTGCCACGGTGATCAATAACCATCTTTTTTTAAGGACAATATAGTTAAGAAGAAAGCCACGGGAGTGCTAGGAATCTTTGGTGCGGCTGATCGTCCAATACGCTAAGGTTACCTGGTGACCACACGAAGGAAAGGCATTGACTGCATCAAGTCCATCTCAAGGCGTTGTCATGTGCTGATTATCAATTGTAATACATTTAACATAAATTTGGACTTAACTAACTTACCATCCGAATACCGTTCCATTGCCAGATTAATGTATCATATTTATCAAGCAATTATCATATTACTGAATTAACTAAAATTAAAAATTATTAATATCATAATTAAAGAATAATAATTTTTTTTTTGTTATATCATAGTTAAAGATTTGTTAGTCATGCATTACAGCTATTTTTTCTTGGCCAGAATTAAAGCTCATACAGTACGTTTTAGTCTTATCTGAATACCCCGTTAGTCCTGCCATCTCGTGTACACGTTAATCTCTTTTGGGAACTCCTATCCTGAATGCTTGCTTTTGTCTTCGAAGTGAGTGACAACTACACGTATCATAACTGAAAGGAGATCATTACAACCAATTTGGTCAAGTACAGAGGACCACGTGAGTGTTCATGATGATGCAAGGCAACACTGTTTCCTGGCCTGATTCATAACGCCAGGTTCACTAGCACTGGATAGTCTATCGTGCCCTGGATACTCAAGAGCTCTGTTGTTTCCTCCCTTGCTTATATTTTACTGTATTAACATGTATCTAAAGTGTGTAATGTATGCACCTTTTAATTTTCTTTACGAACGCGAGGAAGGGCTTCCGACTTCGCTGACAAATTCTCATGTCTGCTGTCTCCAGCATCACTCATCACTGGTTCAAAGTGGCTGAGGGTTCAGACGAAGGGTCATATTCTTAGCAAGGAAATACAATAACACTGAGATGTCGAGATAACACATCCATGTTTAGTCAGAAACATGTTCTTAAAATCAGTTCACTACCCCACCACAAATACCAGAACCAACTTACATGTTAAATTTAGGAAATTTAAAGGGACGGCAAGTATGCAGCCGTTGTTATTAGTCGGACAAGGAATGAGGCATCAATTTGGAACAGCAAAGTTCTTGCAACTTCAAAACCTTCAAATCGATAGGTCAGGATCACGTGGTTCTTTAATTACGTAATAACCGACTGTGTCAGTCAGTCCCGGATAAGTCCGATTAGTGGTCTTTTACCCAATATACTTCGGACAAACCCGCGGATAGCTTGGAACTTGCGTGTTTAAAAGACAAAGGTTTTCCTTCCTTGCAAGTTTCTACCATGTTGAGCAATATTTTATTGCGCAAAGCTCTTCGACTTGAATAAACAGGAAATAAAACAATGAAAGCAAGAAAACAGGAAACTTGAGTTTATTTTGTTCTCATAACAAAGATGTGAATATGCAGTGGGCGGTCTGTTTCTTATTTTAGACATCCTCTGGTGTGGTAAGAAAAAACCAAAGCAAACTACAGAAAAAAGACATATTTAAAACAGTAGTTAAGGCAAAATTACGGTGTTTGTCTTCGACAAAAAGTCAAATTCGTTTCTGGTTCTATAATTACAATTATAATTTGCACTAATACTAGACAGCCAACAGGAAATACCGTGAATATCATTCACTAGTGAATCTTAACAAGACAATACCTAAGTTTTTTAATTTGAGTTACGAAATACATCCATAAAGATATAACGAAGATAATCGCTCAGGAAAAGATTGCGGTCTTTTTCGTATTTAAACATATTTTTAATGAATAAACGGGTCGAAATAGGGGACGTACAAAATTTTATTTCTAGCTCGTCTGATTACTTTCAAAACTCCTCACTGAAAGCTAAGTTGTTTATCTGTTACTAATTTAATGATGTCTAATTTACTTAGAGCATGCAAGACCTTCAAAATTGTTTTTTTGCCTCAATGTTTTTCGTTACCAGATACGAATGGTAAAACTCGATCTGCTCGATATTTTTTCGCAGCAGTAAAAGCGCGTATTAAGTGAACCTCGCTCACAGATAATTTGAGTGCTTTAATCATGCGCAGCAAATAACCCATCTCTTGGAACGACCTGCTTTTGTTTAATGAACATCCGGTCGAGCTTAGAGATCATTGTGGCGAAATTTCCAAGCCTTGAAACAAAAGTCTCCTAATGTTTATGTCATAATTAGGTGACCAGTGAATCGATCAAGCATTGTGTGAACAGTTGTGCGTCGGTTAAACACTGTAACCAAAGTGCAAGAGGCTGGAATAGTTGAAGATAGTTCTCTGAAGCTCTTAACTGATTACAACGAACAAATTGAGGTCATTCACGCAGCAGTACATGTTTTAAACAAGGTCAGTATACAAAGTTATCGGATTTTCAAATGAAAGTTCGAACGAAGGTGAAATTAATCCACTTAACTGCGAAATTATAATGTACATGTTGCGCCCCAATACAGTAAGCCTCTCTATCGAATGCTTGAAGCGTTTTTCCGGAGATTTGGTAGAAAACGTAGTTCAAGTGAAGAATGATACACAATGGACACGGTAATTGTGTTACAAACAAAGTGCTCAGTTCTTTGAATTACATATGTCATGCGGCCCTTGAATCGTAACAGAAACACTCAGGTATCATCGAAAAAATATTTTCTTTCTACTTGAACAAGGAAAAGAATATCACAGTGTGTGCCGTGTTGCACAACAAAGCCCTGCGTTGAGTCAGCGTTTGCCCTTGGGTGGAATGTCAACGCACTCAACCAGATTAACATAAAGTTAAGACTTTGAGAAGTGGACAAGTGGCTTTTAGCCCAGTATTTTCCTTGACAGAGACAAGATGGAAAAATTACACTGATGATGCTGTACAGCAATCCACGTTTTCAGCATCTTATAACCGTTAGTTAACCCCCCTTAAATGCCAAACACAAAACTAACGTTATATTTCAGTGCCGAGAACGAACAACACCTTATACACCACAGGAATGCAGTTATCAACAGCTTTAAAGGTTAGTCAGTAAAGCCACTCTACTCTCCGCCTGTTTGTTTTAATTGGAAGCTTCCCATAAAACTAAACCTGCGAAACTGCATAGCTTGATGGTTAAATTATACAAAGCAGTTTCCTTTTCCGACAGAGAAACTGCTTCATCCCACCATGATGTTGGCCTTGCTTCTTCCGTCTAACGGAAATACCTAGCACGTGTGTGTCGAAACAGTAACAAATTTTGTTTTAGGACAAAATTCCTATGCGATATGTATGTACGATTTGATCTTCTTTTTTCATTGCTTTAGCGGCTAAAAGACTTTGTAAAATAGCTCTAATATGTGTGCATTTCGCTGAAGTGTTCCCTGCAATTTTCCCAATTTTAAATCTTTCCCTTTCTAAATACCGAAAGCTTTTTGTGTGTAAAGGCATGTCTACAAGCTCAATCCGTCATCACACAGAAAGCGACTATTTGTGCGGGAATTGCAACCACTTAGGACTTTCGTCGCGTAACCAGACACGAAGCAAGAAAGCCGCGGCTACCTCTCAGGAAACGTGGAAATGTGGTTTGAACATTATCATTGTGTATTAACTGAAATGAAAGTTACCGATACTTAGCAGTGCTTCTTCGGATGCTCATAATTTTTAATCTTTTTGCCATACTATTTCTAGACAAGTAAACAAAACTGACCAGCTCATTGCAAAGTTACTGATTCATTGATAGCGAAATTCAATACCGATACAGAGGAATTAAACTATTGATCCGACACCTTATAATACTTCAAAGATTTTCAACTGTCCTTGAACTTAATAGTTGTTTTCTTAAAGTACGCAATCAGTGTTCAGTCAATTTAAAATTTTTTAAAATCGCAGCTTTCCGGTTCAGGAATTAACATAACGTGTTCCATGGTGCTGCGGGCTGAGGAGAGGTTTTCAAAAGATAATCAAGTGATTTCAAATGGGAAGCAATGGAATCACCTACTTTGTGTGGAAAATGATTTCGAGTCCGTTGAATATTTCGACTGACCACAGACAGGAAACTAGTGAACCTGCAAAATGGAAGTCCATTCCAGAGATTTTTTTATATTATTTTTAACAGTTAGACGCATGCCCAAATGCTTCATCAAGTTCTTACGCCCTTAAAGCGTTTAGACAAAATGAAACATCTAAAAGCGACGAGTGTAAATTGAGCCCGATATAATCCAATTAGTATAATTTAATTCACTTTTTATTTCATTGGAAGGAAATGCCTACCCAATTGCCTTAACATCAAACGTTTGATGTATAGTTTTGAACCCGCACACCTCGATCGTTGTTAATTAAAAAGAGCCTTTGACTGAAGTTATAAGAAATGAAGCCATGCACTGTCGCGAATTCGTGCATTGGATAAATATTACAGATGATTCATGACCCCTAATCTGAGTTTCCCAATAAGTAGATTTCAAAAATAAGCGGAACAGCAATTTATATCATGGTATTTCATATATTAGCTAATATCCCTTCCCTTCAAGAGAGGATGAGGTAGCTTGCTTCGCTTCCACTTGATAACCACGGCTTAAAAAATTTGTCATTTTATGGCGGTTGTCATTATTTTTATATGATTCCATGTTGCCTTCGATTTGGAGTAGAGTGTGCTTCCTCCACCAAAATAAGTACCGGCCACGCTACGTATACTGCACTCCTTCTTTTCCAAAGCAACTATACTACACTCCTCCTTTACCACGCTACCTATACTACACTCCTTCGTTACAAAAGCAACTATACTACACTCCTCCTTTACCACGCTACCTATACTACACTCCTCCCTTACCACACTACCTATACTACACTCCCCCTTTACCACGCTACCTATACTACACTCAGTCCCTTACCACACTACCTATACTACACTCCCCCTTTACCACGCTACCTATACTACACTCCTTCGTTACAAAAGGAACTATACTACACTCCTCCTTTGCCACGCTACCTATCCTACACTTCTCTTCTGCCACGCCAGCTACAGTGCACTCATCCGTTGGTCACTTTGCATTCATAACATCAGTCGTCTTTGCTTTCTTAACCATTTGGGACTTCCCACACAAAATAAAGTTTGCTAACTCTTGTTGGCAAACGCGTAACCGTTAATATCGAGATTTTCCGCTGTTCGGACGTATAATGCGATCCTCCTTTTAAGCCCAGTCTTAAGGCAATTTCTTCAAAGGCGCCTTAGTTTTTTTTTTTTTTATATCTCTGTATTCTGGTGAGGACACATCCGTAATCTCTCGTTCTTCAGCCCCCCTCCCCCCGGGGGGGTACTCCCTTATATGGCCTTAACGGGGACGTGCTGCCCGATAAGGTATGGTTTTCAGAGGGTTTTGTCTTGATCGGGGTATCGATTTCATCATTTTGTCTTCAACAGGGTATTGTTACGCGGCCTTGTGTATTCGTTAATTTACAGAAACCTTGCCACAAGCCGAATTTTCATCAGTTTGCCAATGTACAACATATTGAATCAAGAAACAGTCTCCGACTAGTCCATTCTAGCCGTAAAGAGAATATGATGTTGGGTTAAATGTCTTAAACAGGGTAGCAAAATCAGAGATTTTTGTCTTTAACAGGGTCAGGGTTTAAACACCTGGGCCGCTGAGTGCCCCCAAGTATCTGCTGAGTGCTCCCCCCGGGATTCAGCCGCAATTGGCGGTCACAAATCACGTGAAGAGAGCACAGAGTTCAATTGGTTTTAACACGTCAAATACGAGTTGGCAGACAACAAAAAGTTGGCGAAAATGTTTGCGACAATAGAGACAACAGTTTGCCAACACGTTGCCCAAAATTATGCCAGTCATATTACACATCTCAACAAGGAAAATGTCGCATTACTTGACATTTTGTCCACAAGGTTACGTTAGCTGCATCGCAAACCTTCACTTCACACCTGCACAGTACTTCAAATGAGAAGATCGATGAACCTTGCCGTTAAAACTTGATTGAATACTGAGTAAGCGATAAAAAACCAAACAAACAAATAAACGGACATAAACATTAAGGGACAGGTGATACTGAAGCACTGATGAACAGGGAAACCTCAAACGACAGTCCGGGGCAGAGGCTCAGTGGTTCAGAGAACGAGCAGTTCAGAACACAGTATACAAGTGGGCGTTTGTATGTATGAAATTGGAAACTAAAAACACAGCAAAAGCCAGCAAGTTTAATCCCCAGTTCTAATAGAAATGGAATTTTTTCCATGTCTATAGACTGTATCTATTGTTTTGGTTGGTTTGTGGGTTCACGTCCAGAGGCTCAGTTACTCAACCTTGCACTAAAACCGACATTGCTCAGTCTGCACAGCACAGTGCAAAGTAAGAACTGAATCACCGAGAGTTTGCCTCGGTACAGCTTAGCAAATAAATCAAGTGCTAATACGGGACCACGAGACAGATCCTTTCTCCAAACAAATGCTCAGCTATTGGGTAAAAGAATAGATAAGAGTGAGATCAAGACATGCAAATTATATTATCACCGAATACCGTTCGGCAATTATGCACTGCTATGGATTTCTCACAAAGAAGTTTTTTCAACAAAGCAATTTGACCGGGATCGAGTTGTGCCCCTTGCGTTGTCAAATCGTTATCGAGGTTAGATCATCCTTGTTTCTTAATCCAATATCCCGCCAGATTTTGCGTTGCAACGCCAATGCAAATCTGGTACTCGTCTAAAACCTTTATGCCATTAATTTCTAAACGGAGCCGATAACTTGATAGGCTAAAACCTTGGATGACAGAAGTCACGGAATTTTTTTTCATTTGCGTGCATCTACTTCCCGTGTAGCGTGATCTTTGACTGACTTTATCACCGCTCTTGGTAAACGCTTCAATTTTTAAACGTATCGTAGTGTCTGTTCAGTTATTAGTGACTACCTGCAGTGATACGGCTTTGGTTGAACGCCCAAAGCTTCTCTTCGAAGGACGAAGAGAGGTCACAAGCATTTGAACGCCAGTTTAGCCGGCTTAGTTTCGCTTTCAGTGCTTGCTTTATCAGGCTACAAACGGCACAGTTTTAGTCAGTAACTTGGTCCGTTTCTCATAAATAGAACATTCTTTAAACTTAATAATTTCAAGAATTTTAAGTCCTATAAAATCCGGAAGGATAAAAAGTCAGTATACAAGAAGGTAAGATGATACAAAATCCTTTATTTTTGGTGTATTTACCTTGACGAAATCACTCAATTTAATTGATTCTCACGTCGTTAATTATGTCTTTTTGTCAACCGTTTTCCTTTAAATAACTACAATTTTTAGAACTGAAACTGCTACTTGTCCATTCTGTGTTAACATGTGTCTCAAATGCACTGTTTTACACTGGTTTCTACTGTGTCACCTTTAGTTTGTATGTCCCTGTCTCACACAAGTGGTCAATGTACTTAATTACCATATTTTTCTTTTTCGTAAATCCAATTTGTTTGTCTTTCACTGGACTCTTCCGCTGAGCTAATTTACCCACTGAAAAAATTCGAAGGTGACTATTAAGTGAATCCATCGGTAGTGACCACAGCATTCTTCTTACTTGATGTGTCTGTTTTCCTTTACCATATTACTGCTGATTCTGTGGTGATAGGCGGAAAGCAAATGATGATATTTCAAGTCAGTCGAAACACCACAATACTCCACGGATGACTATTTGCTCCTGGAGTAAACATTTTTCATTATTTCTCCAGTCCTGACACCAGTCCAGTCCTGACATAAACAACGACCAAATATACACATGGCTGTATATTCACTAACCAGATTGCCTATTCGCGCCACTAGGCAGTCTATTTAATTTCCCTGTTGTGAACATCTCTACAACTACGCCCGTCGGCTTTTTCACGGAATAAAGGGTCGTTGGTGCACGGTTGTTTAAACAAGCCTGACAATGTAAAGATAGCAGCTGTTATGATATTCTGGTTTTCTAAAACAATGGAAGTTCAATTCAAAGATTCTATGCTAGGACATTGGTGAACCTGTGGCTCAATGTGAAATTTGCATTTGTCGAGAGGGCCGGTTGATGGTAATATCATTCACAAACATATATTATTTTACGCTCCCCGCGGCTTTGAAATTACTGCTCGCTCTAAACTGTCATCTCAGTTGATTCATGGAAACCCCCCCATGTTTGCTGAATCGCCTGAATTTAATTTTGCTTATGTACACATATTGACATTCCTTCGCAGTTTAGAGATGACACCAAAAAGTTGGCAAAGGGATTGCTTGCATTAATTCAGCGTGACGCATCTTAGCAGGTGTTTGTTTTGAAGGAAAATAAGCCCACGGACAGAGCAGGAAACCCCTAACAAAGGAACGAACACTCTACTTACAACGTAATTACATTTTGCCACTTTCGGTTCCTTTTGAAGTGTAAAGGACTAGATGAAACGCACCTTTGAGCCTCTTGGTTGGGTTTTGTTTTCGGAGAGTTTTTGTGAAAAATCGACTTAGGCAAAGCGCAATCTGTTTAATCACTCCTCATCACGTTTAGGAAATAGCATTAAAGAAAAACCTGACCGAAAATAAATATTTAGAAGAACGTACTGGAAGCATAGCAAGATAAATGATCACCGGAAACTATATTGTTTATGGAGATGCAAATGCCCACATTGTTCTTTTTCTAATGAAAGTTTAGCAATATCGTATTCATTGGGTTGTTTGAAACCGTGGGTAAATAACCAGACAATCCTAAGCCAAAATGTCTTTCTCTTTTTAAGAAATGTCTCTTAACCGTTAAGTCCTAGTTGCTACCCCGCAAACGCCAGCCTTGAAGCAGATTTTTGATATCCAATACTGGAAAACGCTCCAGGCCAATACGTCATTTTCGAGTGTCGAGTTACTGCGCTTGACGTTCCTTTCTGGTGCGCGCCAAAAACGCTTCACCAGATGATTAAATCTATTGAAAGTAGACATGTTAGATGTTTTCAAAGATGTAGTTGATATTTTCTAGTTCTTTTTCTTCTGGTTTCGCGACAGGTCAGGTTGTCAGTTAAATCCCATCACCCTAAATCGGAAACTAGTATCGGAAGTGAAGAGCTTGGTGGAATTGTGGTTGACCCAAAATTACTAGTGGAACCCCCAACATGGGTCATCAATTACATCTATATCAAGTGTCTTACTGGTGAAGTTAGATCACTACTAACTGCTCTAACTTTGAAAGCAAAGAAAGAAACTAAACATGCTCATGTTGCTGTCAAACTTGATTTCATAATTATTGCAGCAAAACTGGTTGACCCATGGGAACTTTGCGGCAGAAAACTTAACTGCTTCTACCCAAAGGCAAAAACGATAAGCTTCTTAGAGTCTTTATGCAATTTGAAGAAAATGTTTAGCATGATCATTATGTAAATCCAAAGACACACGAACAAATGCTTTGTCTGCCGTCTTTGTTCAGACCAGAATGAAACCGGAAGTCGCATTGAGAGAGACTGTCTTCATCAAGCAATATGGCATTTCATAAACAGATAAACAGACGAAGCTCCGAAAGTTCAAAGTTTTTCTAGCATCGCTTGCTTGACAATGGCTCAGGGTTCAGGACGATAAAAATGTGCATTGAAGCAATGGGTTTTGAATTCGCTGCGCACGACACGAAAAGGTACATACACTACGAAGCATTTCCAACAAATGGGCGTGTTTATGACGTCACAGAACACAATAAGACAAATATGGCTTTAGATCGTGGGCGGTGAATTGCATTTGCTCGTTTGTGGCTCACGGCTGTCGTTTGCATTGTCAACCTAAGCGAGTGCTCCACGCGCGACCCGTTTCACAAGTTTGTTATCGATCGCCCGCAAAGCGCGCGCCGTACCGTGCATGCATCTCCAATTACGCTACCTCGTTAGAGTGTAACGCGAGTTGGTTTATCTTCAAGCTGAATGGATAAGTTTACTGGCCAATGTCTCCTTCAGTAAGAATCCGGACTACTGCCGGAAACATTCCTTTATTTCCTGTCTTTTCTGCGCGTGCTGGCACTGCATTCGGAACACGGAACTTTTGTTTGGTTTCGCTGGCCATTAGAGGACAGTCAATCGTGGGAGATTTTAACTATCCAGCTGTATCTTTGCGATCTCCAGTGTGGGTGAGAAAAGCTGAATTTTTTCGCTGTAACTTCAGCTGTATGCCCTTCCACCTCTAGGATTCTGATACTATATATAATCTGTGTTTTGATTAACGTAATGTTAATTGATGAAAGCTTTATTCATGTTCTTTTAGTCCCTTGGGTCTTCATTTTGCCCAACGTACTTTGGGTTTAATTTTTCAGGTCGCCCGGAGCTCTGCGTTCGTTATGGCCTCATGATGGCGTTTAGAGTTCATTTGGTGGATCTATGTGACTTCAAGGACGCCTGATCCCGGCAAAATTTACCCAAAGCGTTTTAAGACACGTTCATTTGAATGGCGATCAATGTTTGATGGCGGTAGAGACAGCGGTCACTCTACACGAGAATCCATTGGAAAAGACAATTGTTTGGGAAAAAAGGAAGGTGGAATACGACTCAAAACATCGCATACGGCCACAAAATTCTGTGGGTAAAGTTGAAACGATTGTGATTTCTAACAAGGATGAATATCACTCAGACTACTGTGTTATTGCCGCCGCCACAAAGCGGGCGAGTACTACGACTCCTCGCCAGCCCGTCTTGGTTGCGGATCGTGACACTGGACTCCGCTTATCGAGTCCGGGCACTGACCGTACATTCAACGCATTTGTCAGGAGGCATACAGGAGGAACGCCGTCGCAAGTAGTTATAACTTCACAACCGAAACCTAAAGCGCCCGGCCAGGCGCAATCGCGACCGACGTGTCGTAGTAATATACTGCAAAGCAAACATCTTGAAGATGACGATATTAAGTTGTTTTGCTGCGAGCGGAACGTGGATGTGTTAATCGACTACGCTAGTTGTATGTGCGGGGTCAAAGCGGTTTTGTATCATTGTTCCAAGGATGCGTTCGACGAAGGCAGTGTGTCAGAGGACCCGTGTTCTTGCGGTCCCCCTGGGAAATCTTGCATGGGGAGATGGGGGTGTTTAGCCGCCTGCTCTGTTTTCTTGCCTTGTCTCCTCTGCTATTTACCTCTCAAAGGATGCTCCGAAGTTTGTATTTGTTATAAAAGACAGAAGATGGAAAGTAGAAAGCGACAGAGAAGGCCCAAAGATCCTGCGTGAGACAGTGTTTGGAACGGTGCGGGTTCGGCAAGGTTAATTTATAATATTATAGCTAAGCGGGTTCGTATCGAGCTCTCAAAATGAAATTTGTCTATCAAATGCATATGCTTTATTTATACCTTACTTGTAAATATCAAATTGTTTCAAGTATGAACTTCAGAAATAAGAACTCGTACTTTTTTATAACTAGTTTTGGATTTGGTCCTGTTAGGGAAAGTAATCGGTTTCAACTTTGTTGTCAGTGGAACCGACTGAGCAGCCCTGTAGTAGACTTCATATTTATTTAGAACAGCCCTTCCCTCTTAGACATTTGTTTTATTTTCTTCATTACTTTCGTGATACAAAATACTTCGGTCGAGATACCATAACTGAATCTATGTACATGAATAACAATTTTCTGCGAGCCAAAAAATAAAAAAAAATTATTGTACAATAAATAATAGCGTTTGATGAATGCATACATGGCGTATTCGTCTAACTATCACCTGAGCCGGGTTTGCATCACAAGTGACTTTAACTCGAGAGAAATCTTAATGACAACACAGCGATATTTTCAAGTCTTGAATGCATGTTTTTATTGATATAAGTGTGACTCAAAAATGTTCCTCGTGTCAGGATTCATCGCTGTTCTACAAGTAACATCAATATTCAGCAACTGAAAGAACCCTTGGTTGCTAGCGCAAAGAAGAAACTCTTTTATTTTGACGGGCTAAGTGAATTGGTTCATTTTTTAATTTCCTCCTGTAGGATCGGAAATCCAATTTACTTTAGATATAGAATGGTAAGCAGACATGATCCGGAGATCAACTGGAACGAACTCTTCTTTATCACGTTCCTGTAAACACAGATAAGCTACCAAGCGTCCATATCCTCTGTTGACTACATGTGACTCGAGTTCGTGACCCGCGATTTTAAAGATAGATTTTCATTTCTTGCCTCTAAAATCTACCCCAGACTATAATACTCACTTTAATGAGATGATGGCTGTCCAATTATTTTATTCTGTTGATGCAACTGTGATGACTTGTCATTACACTAAAAGCTGAGGGTGAAATCATCCTTTCAAACTAACTATAAAAGGAAAGTTATTGGTTGGATGAATTTTTGTGGGAACCAACTGACTGCTTTTAAAAGCTTGTGACTAAACAAATTCCTGCCTGATAAACGGATTAAATCTAGCTTGAAATGTCAAAGTCAAGAACTGGAAAAATAATTGTTGTTGTAACTGGTAGTACAGGAAACCTAAGTTGATGCATTTTGTCACGTTAAAACTACTTAAAAGCCGGTTAAAGTTATCGTGTTCTGTGGTTTGTATTATATCCATATTTATGACATGAGTTCATGATATACAAGACTACACAATTAAGGTCAAACAATGAGTTAGCTGCTGCTGTTTGTTTTTCTGGATAAAAAATGTCAGGAAAGACTAAACTTGAGGCGGTCCCATGCAAAGTTTGTGCTGATGTTGTGTGCTAGCTGAGGTACACATACTCACAAAGCGTTTGAAAAGTTCATTTCACGGTTTGGGAACTTGTTTTAATTACACATGAAGTAACAGACGTTTTTTATTCTTTTTTTCCTTGACGTTATTTGTTTTAGGTTGTCTTTATTAAAAAGAGCGGCTTGTGGGTGATGCCACTTGTGGAAGCAATTTTCGTGAGTTTGCGATGGAATTCCGTCATCATGGATCACCAAACGATGTTGGCGTTTTCCGGTTTATAGTTGCAATTATTTTAGAATGAAAACAATAGGGAAAGTATAGAAGCATCTTCGTATGTAATACTTCTTTCTCTTCTTCCTCCCTTTTTAAACCACTGTCAGTGAAATCGAATAACCAAAAATGAAGATTAGCTTCCAAATCGACGCAAAGATGTAAAGAAAAAAGCATAATCTCGCGTGATGTCGTCGAAAGCACACGTGAGTAATGAAGTTGTAGAAATTCGGAAATTGTTTTAAAAAATGCTTATGAAAATCTTACTAGAAGAAGAAAGTAATGAAACTTATTAGATAATTTCTGCTGACGTAGACTCTGCTGTGAAATGTTATTTCCTAAAGGAAGATATTTTAAATTCATAATTGAGATTATGATGACGTCAGACAGTGTTCGATTAATAGCAAGAACCAATAAGTCCATTGACCTTGGTATTGCCCACACGGAAAAAGTAAAGGATAACGATCATTGGAAACTAGCGCGTTGTTTTCCGTTTAATAAACCATTAGTAGGAAATGGTTCATTATGAGTCTCCCGCAAAAAAGGCCATTTGGTTAGCTTGGCGTGCACGTCCACTTGAGATAAATCAAATGGGGACTAAAATCTAAAAAAAGACACGTGAAAAAGAAATTAGGCTCATAAAACGTGCGGGTTATGGCACTACTCAAATTTAGCCTAAGAGAATAACTCATTCGTCTAATTATAGAAAAAAATCAGACTTAATTACAACACACAAAACAACCTGATGTGGGACTAAAGGCATTAAGTTCGCAGTTCCTTTGTTTTTTTTTATCTTGACTTATTGCTTTTTAATTTCTCCAGTTTTACTGATGTTTTTGTACTGTACGGTCGGTTAATAATTATTTTAGCGTTGAAAATTTCATTATTATTCTACATTACTACAAGACGCTGTGAAGGACATCTGTATGCGTTTGAAATGATCGAATTCAGCGGAGGAAAACGAACGAAACAAATTAAAGCTTTGTTAAATTATAAATGTGCGGTGCAACATTATTTTGTCATATCCAAATTCTTTTATTACTGCGAATAGGTTAAGAGACTGGAAACCAATTTTTTAGTGACTTTTCTTTCTCCTGCTTTCTGTTTAGCTGACATCTGATGTACGTGGAACGGACATTATATAAAGCAATTAAAAAAAAAACAGAAAAAGAAAACAAAGAAAATTAAAAGAAAGAAAGGAAAATCTGCTAAAACAACACCTAAATCCTGGTTAAACAGCAGGATTAGGAAAGTAATACGGAACCGATCTTGAAAAAAAAAAGACGTAAAAACTTTACCGCTTTGAAAGCCAGAATAGTCAGAAAATAAATGTTAACTTTTTAATTTGTTTGTTTCCTCAGCCGTAAATCAGAGAGGTCAGTTTTGGCGCCAAGGTGCTTCGGTTTATGTTTATTATAACCAGATCTATTTGCACGACATTTTTATGGCGGCAAAAATAAAAGCAACGGAAGCAGGGTTATTAAATCGTTGACCTGGATATAACATTGTCAGATAAGAATTTACATTTCAAGTACAAGTGCCAGACTTCTGGAGCACAATTTGAGTTTGCAGACCTTGTTAAGTGTCCATATATACTCAATATTTTCTTCATGGAGCTATATTGTGCACGTGACTACGTGAGAAATCGACGTGTGGCCAAGGGGATCGGAAATGCCCTCCCGTTAGTATTTACGTTAGGACGTCGAGTCGTCAGGTGAAAGAAAGATCTGAAAGAAAGATCGATGGTGAGAGAGAATTTTGTCACATCCGGTAGAGCTAAACATAAAACAGAAGGGTCTAAAGTCCAGGACACATCCCCTGCCCTCTTCCTCCATCCCGCAGCCTTGTCCCAGCAAACACAATCTGTAGCGTGTGTGTTACTGACTTTTCACTCAGTCCCTATCTCGGTCCGTTAAGTTCTCTACCCTCAGTACTTTCTTATCATTTGGTCCCTAGTATAATGATGAAAATGTGCAAACAGGAGCACAACCGACAATAATAGTAGTGAACAAATTCAAATTAATGCTTGGAAAAAGTTTGTACTATCAAGAGTCGTGAGGTCAGCACTAAATTTTTTGATACAATTATTTTACAACAGCTAGAAAAATAACAATAATTGAAGTTTTGGTGCTTCCTCTAACAGGTCAGTATTTTTCAATACAAGAAACAAGATACAAAAAAAATAAATATGTAAGACAGTAATAAATATTAGAACGTATATCGCATGCATTCACCCCTTATAAAAGGGTGCGTTCACACTAGCACCGAATTCAAACTAAACACGCTTCCCCTAAGCACTTTGCTTTTTCCTCTTAACAGTTACGTTGTTTTGATTAGGCATCAGATTAAAACACGTTTTATGCCTGGTTCCATAAGCAAACGCTCAGCAATTTATAGCGCTTGTTATATTGGCTTTTTGGTATTTTTAAGGGCTTGCTGAATTCTGTCTCTCCAATTTATTAACATGTATCATGTGTTTCATTGTAACCTAGGAGCTCTGACTCACAGGTACGTGGTTCGTCTGACCTAGATCGAACCCACCTCTTGCGATAGTTCAGTCATACTTAGAATAAACTTGTTTTCGTTCATGATAAGCACCATGCGTCGCTTAGTGTGAACAGTGGCTTTTCATAGTGAAACATGTTTCATTCGTGATCAAATGAAAAAAAAAAAGAAAAAAAAAGGACGTTGGTCAAGCACGGTGAGCTTGCAGCTTTGTTGTTTGCGAAGTTATGTCAGTAAAAACAAGCTTTTGAAAATAACCTAGAGCTCAAATACAGTGCCGAAATACAATAGTAACCCTACTGTTCCTACAAAGCGTGCTTAACACTAATATCTTTTTACAATATTCCCAAGTGGTGACGAGTATATTGCCGTGATGTACTTCCAAACCCGAGGAGGACTGGTTTCCACTTCTCCTACTGTTGGACTACAGATAACTCGTTGATATTTTGAGACTAGAAAGGATTAGCACTACATTATCCTGCTTACTTCTTGATTTTTCGTATTGTTCCAGAAAATTATCAATACTGCATTATTAACTTTTTATAAATAACAAAACAACAACAACAGCAACAATAAACAGCGAAGAGCAAGTTTTTTTGGAACATGCCAGCTTGTTTCCCAGCGCGATGTTTGTCTGCGAAAGTCATTGAATAAAAGATTCCCAGTGATAAATTTTTAGTTGTTCCCATCTCATTTCCTTCTCTACGCCTACTCAGAAAAGGTGGTTCTGTGCATAACGTATTTTATCTCAAGCGAAACTTCCTTCTCAGCAGCCGGATAAGTCTCATTCTGCGTTTGGCATCTCTCCGGTGTTTTTGCCTTATCCATTCTGGCAGCTTCCTGTGTGTGAACTGGCGATAAATTGGTCGCATGGCGCTTCTGCATCCGCTAACAGGGCGTCCACCCTTGGAGAAACCGATCAACCACTGGGGATACTTGGTAGATCTGTACTCGAAATATCCCTTGGCTGTCACTTCCTGCTTGAATATGCACCTCTTCATTTCAATGGAGCTTGATTTCTTGACCTGGATAATCGAAAGAGAGGAGCGGTATTAACTGATGTGATACAAATAAATACTGATGAGATCATGGCAGCTATCAAGCAACTTAAGCAGTTGCAGTGTCTTTTCTTATGGCTGACGTAAAACCCTCAAATCTGGGCAATCAATACAATCGCAAATCAGGGAATTTTTGCCCGTTACCAAGGGGTGGAAAACACGTGTATTTCAATGTTCCGATTTTTATAAGACGGTCGAACTCTGAGTAACGAATCGGACGTCGGCACACAACCCTAAGGAAAGTACCGGGGCCAAGTTGTTCAGTGTAAACTACTAGATCTATTATTTCAAAACCGATAAAAATACCTAGCTGCGGAAACTAAAATTGGTCGCTGTGATCTGAATACAAAATGGTCCGAAGGGACTTGCTCGCTTACACCTTGACGTGCTTTGTATGTTCTATTTGTACAATCAAAGACTAATTCAAGCTGTTCCTATGACAAGTAGGAACCCTATGTAAGCCCCTGTAGCTATTCCCTTTATACATAAACACTTCAGGGGAATCAATGGACTTAGAACCGGTCCTCGTGACTGGTTTCTTCGTGTGTGCTGAAATTCTTCCTATTTCTGACATTTTTTTTTCAAAATAATTCGGGGGCGTCTACGAACAGCTGCTCACGTGTACAACTCACGAGACTTACTAATGACGATATCCCATTATCAACACTAGGTAGACCAGCTATTATCGCAATGCGCTGGAATTGCCAACTAACCGACAATCCAATACGTAGCTTTGGTTCAAGGTAGCACCAGATTTCTTTGGTTAAGCTCACTGTGACATCCGTGAGTGATGAAAGGGACTGTCAGTTCGCACGGTACACTCTTCCCTTCGTTTGCGTCTGCTTCATAAGCGGACCTTGTATTCTAATATTGGTTATGACCCAAAGGGTCAGTTTTGTCACTCTTGTTTTGGCCCTGTTTACTGAATATTTACAGCGTCGTGACTTTTACAACAGATACTTTTCTTTCACTAAGCAAAGAAACTAGTTTTTTTTTTTAATGATAACGACAATTGTCTTTGTCAAAGCCCCTTTAATATAGGAGTGCATACACCACAAAATAAGACATAATATCGGTATGAGCTAAAGAGGGTCCTGACTCCCTGATGTTTTCCTTTCTAACATACTGGGTACCACATACATTTTCACTTTTGTTGCGTTTCTTAGTTACAGGATGCCTGCTTGGAAACCTTCATAAGTTTTTGAAAAAACGAAACCAAAATTCAAGCAAACCGATGTTTAAACCTTCTCGTGAGTCAAACATACCATAGGGGGCCAACATCTAGAACTGTCATGTCAGCCCGGGAGGGGTACTCCCTTATATACGCTATATAGATATGTGCCGCCCGATAGGGTAGGGTTTTTGAGGTGCTTCGTCCTTAAATAGGGTATCCTTTTTGCTATTTTTTGGTATTGTGATCCTTAGATGTTCCTTAGATAGGGTCACTAAATTGCACTATCCACCTCAACGCGCAAAACGAAAAACATATGGTCTGTTAAAACTGTACTACACGCCCGAATACATGTTATAAAGTTTAACAAAGCAATTTGAAAAGGACGTTCGCGTTTATAGCTTATGCTGATGTAAAATAGGGTGCCATTTCTTGGTTTTGGGCTTTTAAAAGGGTATCAATTCTCGATTTTCTACCCTTAAATAGGGTCAGGGTTTGAGAAACTTGGCTGCACACACCTATCCTAAATTGACGGGAGTACCCCCCCCCCCGGGGCATGTCAGGCTGAGTGATCGATTTTCAATTTGTGACTACACGGTGATAACTTGCGAACACAGCCGCGAATAGAGAGCCGCCTCTTGTTGCCGTTGGCCGCTAGAAGCGTTTGCGTGGCTGAGAGCGACAAGAGATGGCGGCATTCCCAGGCAAAGTATTGTATCAAGGCTGTTTCACCGCACAATCATCTGACTCTGGCACATCTATTGGTCATTACTAAGTTCTGTTGACAGACTGTTGGATACCTAATTCCCACACTGCACCGCGGACGACAGGTAAGTAATTATCGGCTTCGTTTGTTGGAAAAAACATTGAACCCCTACAGTGCGAACAGTGAGGCAGGAACGACAAGCCTACTCAGCAGCGAGATCTGCCTGGTAAGCTGCGCTTAGAAACAACCCAGTGTAATCATTCATTAACGAGATAATTACTGAAAAAGGAAGAAAAAAAACAAACAAACAAAGAAAAAGAAAAACCCCGTCTATTTCTTTTTTTTTCTGACCTGCTTACAATTATTGTATTGTGAGAAGAATTCCCAAGGAAACTTAAAATCCTTTATTCTCATTGCTTATGAAATTTTCAATTTAGGGAAAGAGGATCATCTTCAAAGCTAAAAAGCAAGAAAGTGTACTACAGTCACAGCTGGTAACGAAAAGAAAATATAGTATATTAACAGCGGCCTCGCCTTGCCTTGCCTTGCCTGAAGATAGCAAATTGTTTCAGATAAGAAAATTCCATCTGTATTTCGTTGCGATAAATTTTGTGAGTATCTAACCTTAAGAGGTCAATGGATTCTTATGTGCGGGCAAGGCCAGTTTGTGGGGTGTATGTATGAAATGTATTAGTATACTACCCCGAGAACAGACAAGACAGACATGCGTGATTGATGTGAAGGTAGAGACAAGGAACACGATCTGGAAGTCACAATATTAAATCTATCGAATTTTGGCCAATAATTGAAAAAGCTGTTTCTTCTACTCGTAAACATAAGGTAGCCTCATGGATGACATGTCCAAAGCCTCATTGTTTGTACAAACTTTGAACCTTGGGATTCAACGTGCAACACTCAGCATGATGTAGGCAGCCAAACAATGTCTGGTATATATGACAACAATGCAATCTCATGCAGCGAAAACCAATCGTTATTGTAGTTTGCCGACATTTAATTTTCAGCTAGACCCATGAGAAAGTGTTCTTTGCCTCTTAGAGAGGATTAGTCAAATAAACTCACGCTATTTTTAAACATACGAGGAGGCTAGGGCAAAGTCCAGATCTTAGAGTGCAATTTTATCTTAACGCTGTCCTCTACCACAAGTGAATAAAGGGTTAGATTCTTAGAAGAAAAGAAACTGTGAAAAGAAACTGTTGTGCTGCGTCGGTGAGGAAGTTAAAAACAAGAATTTGGATTTACCAACTGCATTGATGAAGTAAATTGGCCACCAGCCGTAGAGGAAAATTCAAAAGCTGACGTTTCGAGCATTAGTCCTTCGTCAGTGCAAATCAGTTGGGTTGTGTGTTGATGTAAATAGTGGAGCTACGCTATCGGTGGAAACATGGCAACGTAAAAAAACAAGAGTAAACAAGTTCATTGTAAAGCGTTCTGAAATCTTTTCGTGGGTTAACGAAAACAAACCAGAACTTTCGCCATTGTTAAAAGGGCTAATTACCTATTTTTAGTACGGGAACCACAGGAGACCCAATCATAATTATTTTTTTTGGAACTACACAGAAGTGTCTTTGGTTACGGCTGGCCAGAATGGGTTGCAAAAATTTGGGTCAATTTTTTCAATTCCTGGAAATATAGCTAAAAACTGATTATGGCTTGGTCTCCCTGTGAGACTGAATCACTCCATATCTTCCTCCTGGTGTTCAAGGAGCATTTCGGATACTGAACTGAGGTGCTTATTTTCAGCAGTTTTCAGTAGCAATTCATTTAGCAATTCGTCTTAACTTAAGGGATTTCGCGAATTGACTGAAAAATCACGAAATTAAAGACTCGCGAAAAAAATCCTCGCGAAATTTACACGCGCGAAATTTAAAACCCTCGTGAGAAATTTACATATTCAAAGATATGAATCAATAAATGTTATTAACAAGTTCGTACCTACGTACCCACTACCGTCTGTGGGGAAATGACACTTTTCCCAGAGATCCTTTTGAGGATCTGGATGATGCTTGGACCTGCAAAAACTACCGGACGACCGAAATGACTAATTGTCTCGAGTGTACGTATAAGTGTCAAACGTTCCTGGGTCCTTTGTACGGTACATGTTGATTACTCATTACCTTTGTAGAGGTTTATAGAAATAAGCTTTATTGACACTTTTTTGCGAAATATAATTCTCTTTCACCATTTTGTCTTCTTGGCTTTTTGGCTTGCTAAATATGTGATTTGACCACCGCTTCCACGTTCTACATCTCACCTTTGAAACATTTTCCTTGTACATGAACAGTTAGTTTTATTTTCGAGTTTTTCAAGTTTTGCCCACTTGTTTTGGAAATACAATAGAATGCAACAGTTTGGGCGGAGTGGTAAACAAATGCTTACACGTTCAGGCACCAAGTTATCTGTCTGATAGGTTTGTCTGGTGATCTACCATACAGAATAGAACTTCACGGAACAACTGTCATTTCAATCTACCCTATTATCGACTAACAATTTCCCACAGGCCTTTCGCCTTTCGGGAGACCAAGCTTTGTGATATAAAGCAAGTCAGACGCTAATGTGTTCAAAAGGATGTGTTCATAACCACGTTAAAGCAATTTTGTTACAAATAAATAATTAACGATGTGAATAATTGGTCCCCAATTAGACTAGTATGGTTTTTGGCTTAGTATGTTTTTCTCATACATTTGGTTATGTTTTTTCTTTTTATAGAAATATTTGATTTGATTCTATATTGTTGGTAAAGGTAGCTACAGTAAACATACGTATGTCTGTATGCATTTATGTACTGTTTCTGAGCGTCTTCAGAAATACTCCAGACAGATATGAATTAGGCGGATTGGCTAGCTAACTGGATTGCCTGTTGCGTCCCTCTCAGCTCCAACAGTGATTAGATTCGACTGTTCACGGATGTTGTTGTTGTTATAGGCAAAAACCTGCAGGTTTCCGAAGATTCTAACCGAGTCTCCAGAATTTACCTGTCAGTTAGAATGAATAATTTACAGTTGCAAAGAAGAAATAAAAACTCGTTGCAAGATTCCTAAATTCCCTGAAAATTCCTCAAGTTTACATCGAAATCTGCAATATAAGGCATAGTTCTGACTGATTCGCTACTTGGGATTCAAGCTGATCCGCGACTTGGGAAACACTGGTCACGTATGAAATAAAATGACGGTAGAAACCAGTGAGATGTCATGTATGCATAACATGGGAATGTCTTACTAAGATGTTTGTGTTTAGGCCTCAGTTAAGCCCGACCCAAACGCTAATGAGGGTTGACAAAACTGTCGGTCGTGTTTGGCCTGAATCGGCAACTCTTGTGCGCTCTCGAAGAGTTTGAACTAAAAAAAAAATGCTCAACTTTAAGTTAGAATCGCCTGAAGATCAAACTAGCGCTTTCGTTTTGCCCCGTTTAACTCTCATGAACTCTTTTGCAATTTCAAAGAGTTTGAAATCGTGTCGTCTTGAACTCTTTCTCGTTTTACCCAGGGTAAAAAGCAAACAAACAATCAATCAAACAAAACCGCTCCCACCGAAAATGACAACTTTGCCACCCCGTTGAATCCAAAGTGATAGCCGGTCAGCGGTGACAGCCATTGCGACGACTGGGGAGATTTTCGATCTTGTTCGTGAAATCTATTATATTAATGCGACATGTATGGCATGCAAAATCCACCTCCCAGCCAATTTACCGGATCATTTTCAGTCTGCTGGCCACCGGTATTAGACAAGTTAATTTCAGCTTGCCTTTTTCAGTCCTCTTAATTAAAAAAAAAAGAAAAAAAAGAAAAATAGAACATTTGTTACCCTGGTGACGAGTTCTCCTTTCTTGTTCAGGCAGAGGTAGCGGTTTGTCTTCTCTCCTCTGATCTTTACACGACCAAAGTTGTCTGACTCCAGTACTAATCTCGCTACGGAACGAATAACAAAGTATAAAAGATTTAATACGGTTCGCAAATCCCGAAGGGGAGACTCCCCTAAAAGGTAACACAATCTCGTTCTGAAAGGAAAATACGTTTTCTACCAACGATTTTTCCAGCTTCTAACCTTATATAGGGATATCAAGATAATTCCAACCCCGTAAGCGATACCGAACTGCGAATTTTAACTCTAAAAGGTACGACGGGCACCCTTTCATTTTCGTACAGAAACCTCCCTCTCCTCAAAGGGAACGAAAAAGCAACAAAGATAAGCAAGTCTAATGAAACTTATTAAGACGAGTTGCTTGTCGAATGCAAAGTAACCACGCCTTAAGAAAAAAACAATTCTGAGGAAGGTGACAAGGGCACACTCTAGCTCAGTTTATCGGATAACAAACTTCAAAGTTTGGAACGTGAGAAGTTCAGGACTTTTTAATTGTAAACGTAGGCTCTTAGCTCGAACACCTTTTTTGAGACAACTTTTCTTCCTGTAGATTGCAATAATCACAGCTGCTGACGTTATAGATGCTCGCACGTTTGTGTGCATCGCAATAACTGTACACAATCTCGCACAATTTGTTTGTAGAAAGTTTACCAAATATACCAACATAGTTTTAACAGAAAGATTTTGTATCTGCAAGAGGTTAGAGCCCACCAAGTAACACCATACCGATCTCCAAAAACAAGTAAAAGGTAATGTACCGTTTCCAGTCCCCTGGATTGAAAGAGCCACATGGCTCATCAAGACTGGTGCTTAGATCCAGTTTCTGTAGCATGAATCGAAATGGAGCATTACTACCCCCTCCCCACCCCTGATGAGCTGCTAATCCATCACAGAGTTACCCCCTGTAGCGTGTTAAGTTTCCCTGACGGTTGGCTGTTAACCGTCATACACCTGGGTTAAGAGAGACAATGCAAAGTAATGTTCCTTGTGTAAGAAAACAAGGAATTACATTCATTAGGCCTGTGTGAAAGGAGTTTACCAGGAAGAGATATATCTGGCTACGGAAATGGAACTGAAACGAATCTTGGCCCGTGAGAAAGGTTTCACTGCCCTAAGGGAGGGATGATTGTAGAAGTGGTGTGCGATAATAATAATAATAATAATAATAATAATAATAATAATAATAATAATGTAGTTGTAACGTAGCTTTTATGTATGACTTGTGACTGCACAAAGCAGTGCTCAATCAAGTGTCGGATATAACTTTGCATTTGCTTTGGTTTTGCCTTACTTGTAACTGTGGTTGGTTCCAAAAACTTGCACCATTTTCTCAAAGAATAATGAAGTAAAAACTCAACCAAACACCGGAATCGCACCCGCTTTCCCGTGCTTGGCGTCACTTACCTACAACTCGTGGTTTGCATTCGTTGTTAGACCACTTTTGGTTTGACTTTACAACACTCATCTGACAACCCGTGATTGAGAGGAACAGGTTGCCAGTGCTCCTTGGTCACAGCACATTTCTCTATTCACTCAGGTGTTGAGGTTTTTGGTGGATAGTTGGCTAATTAACCTTACAAGATTCTACGAGAAGCCTTAGTGTTCTCCTAGTTAATAGAACTCATCCTCGCTTCTAGCTTCGTTAATAGGCCGGAATTCAGGTTGAACAGCAATTCAGTGTTCGTCGCATGATGAACCAAATAGAACTAAAAACTGGACATACAACCGGTTCAAATTAAGGTGTTTTGATAGCACATTACCTGTTTAAACTGAGAACTTGAAGAAACAAGGAACATGTTTGTTTAAAAAAAGGGTGGAAAATAATAAGAATAATACGAAAAAGAATTTTATTACACAAAGAGCGATGAACCGCGATGGTTCTTTCGTTATAGTTCAGAGGAAACAATGCTATTACTGCTTGACGTTAGGAGCACTTTTTTTTTGTCAATAGGAGTACATAACCATGCAGAAAAAATCAAAGCGAATAACGCTTATGGCAAAGCGGACAGCAAAATACAATCCCGGATTTTCCTCTAAAAAATTCCTGTTTTTGCTCCCCTAAACAGAGGTAAAAAAACCCCTTAAGAGTCTGCAAACTACCGACACGAATTTGCAATTGCGTGAGGGCACCTCTTTTTTATCATTCAACTTCTAAGAAGGTGAAAAACAGCTGGCGTTTCTTTTACAAGTTTCAGTAGCTTGCTTCCAATCAATTTTACTGTACGCGTTGTTGGACATCAAAACGTGACATCAAGACTATTTGTGGCTTCCTCGTACTTTCTACGTTGTCTCATAAAAGCTTTAGATTACATTTAAAGGCACGAATGTTTCATTCTAACCCGTTTAGTACTATGTTTTTTGTCTCCAGTTTCCTCCTCTAATGGACATGTATGATTGGCTTGAAGATTGTCCTTTTATGGGAGGTGTCCACTACATCTACATCTATTATCTAGATCTACATTTTATTACGAGGGTAAAATCCATACGGACATCACACCAACTGTACAAAAGATTAAAAATATTTAAAAGTAAATACAATTTATAAAATGGAAATAACAGAAACGTTAATTACAAATCTAATAGATCTAATAGTGATTAGTTAACTAGGTTATTATGTAACTCAGACTTAAAAGTAGCTAATGAGTTGACCTCAACAATTTTAGCAGGTAAGCTATTCCAAAGTCTTATATTTGTAGTCCTTGGAAAAACAAAAGAATAAAAATAACTGTCCTCAGTTGTCTTATCTTGTCTATATCTATAATTATGGCTCCTTCGGGTTCTGAGTTTAGTACTGGGGGCGGAGATAAGTGTTTACATCAATATCAATTTGCCCACGACTCATCTTGTATAACGGTGTTCACGGTAGGTTCGAGTGAATTGCTTCCTTCTTGGGATGAGAGATTTTCCTTTTAGTTGAATAGAACATCTGCCCTAGCAAATAATCTTCCCATCTATTGCTAAACATATTGTATTTTGCATTGGAATGTTTCTGTAACAGGCGCTACGCTTGCAGGCACCAATGCTTGTCATTATTGGGGCTTACAAGGTAAAGGTGAATGCCATTTGAACAGTAAGTACATCAGTACACAAGTAAATAACAGCACGGAACATGATTACCTTTACCTACATGACCACGAATGACCACCTTCCATGGTGCCTACGACTACCACTACTAAGAAATGGCTGTAATCTCTTTAGTTATTTTAAATAATTAAGTAACTACTAATTAAATTTAAGTGGCTTCTGCAATACTGTAATACTTTGTTATAGTCATGCAAATAAAGGTTGTTGTTGTTGTTGTTGTTGTCACTAGTTGTTGTTACAGCCATGGTAGTATTATGTATCTTTGAGGTATATTCTGCATGGGATAAAGACGTTTGTTGAAGCTCAAAGACGTATACTGGTTCTACTGTTGTTGTTGTTTTTTTTTTTGTAAAGTAAAGCTAAGAAACGAGTTTCCTATACTTTGGCACATGCCGAGCGAAGAGTGCCCACAGCCCAGTCAAATCGCTTTACCGAGGTTTCATCCGATACAAGCATCATTCACGCAAAGTTTTTTCGACTACCGTAAAATCCCGCTTATAAGCCCTGGGCTTACACATGTTCGTAAGGGGTTTTGGGTGGGCTCATATCGGGGGTATGGGGGGGGGGGGGGTTTATATTGGGAATTAATTTTTTTTTGGAGGGTAGTGGGCCCTTAAACGGGGGGGGTTTAAACCGGGGGGGGGGGG